>CECF01045567.1_pt1 | contig 33870 bp, 22 predicted proteins | sample 554751 | NCBI WGS metagenome assembly CECF01 (sample SAMEA3182099, study PRJEB8094) | gut metagenome | biome: human; feature: gut; material: Stool; isolation source: human stools | place: Canada | collected 2012-06-12 | reverse complement strand
AAGAGACAGCCTCAAGAGGGTCAACGGCAAATACGTCAACAATCCCGACATCACCACTGCCGAAGGAACTCTCAAGGACGGAGTGCTTAAAGTGACATTCCCCGAAGGCCACGTGATTGACGGCACTTTATACGCCGGCTATTCCTTCACGGTGACCGGACTCGACGATGCCACCGGAGCACCCGTGATGGTGTCCGACGGTGCGAGGGAAGGCGGCCTCTACATCCACAGCTCACGCACCAAGCTGAAATGGGGCGACGTCACCGGGCAGGCCAATGGTGTCAGCGTGCTGAAAGTGAACCTTACCGGCGACTTTGCCGACAACTCCGCGGCCTTCCGCATCCAGAACGGCCTCTACACATCAATCGAGGGAGAGACAGTGCTTCCCCTCGCAGTGGAGAACCACGGTGGCAACCAGGTGAAGAGCGTGGCCTATATTTACAGCGTGGCCGGCAACACCGGCAGCGGCAGCATCGAATTCGAGACACCGATAGCCGCTGCATACGGCGCTTCCACGACCGCCGAGATCAACCTCGGCACCATCGCCGCCATGGGCGATCAGGAGCTCTCCATCACCATCACGGAAGTGAACGGCCAGCCCAACGGTGACAAGGCCGCCACCACAGCCATTCCTTTGAGAGTGTATCCCTTCCTGGCCGTCAACCGTCCGCTCGTGGAGGAATACACCGGACTCTGGTGCGGCTACTGTCCGAGAGGCTATGTGGCCCTTGAGACCATGAAGGAACTATACCCGGATCAGTTTGTCGGCATCGCCTACCACTCCGGCGACGACATGAGCACAGAAGTCGATTTCCCCAACTCACCAGACGGTTTCCCGGCAGGCTTCATCAACAGAAACCGCGAGAACATCAATCTCGCTAAAATCTACGACACATGGCCGGCGATAGCCGCCACACTCGCCCCCTGCGACATCGAGGTGAACGTGGAATGGACCGACGACAGCCACAGCGCCGTGAAGGCGACATCCACGAGCCGCTTCCTCAGCGACCAGACCAACGCTGATTACGGCGTCAGCTATGTGCTCGTGATCGACCGTCTCTCCGACCCCTCATGGAAGCAGTCCAACTATTATGCGCCCGCAGAGGGAGCCGAGCCTCAGGACAATCCCGACATGCCCGGCGACTGGGGATATCTCTTCACCCACGGCACCAACCCAATGACAGGGCTCGAATTCAACGACGTGGCGCTCGCCTCCTCCGGCTCCGAGGGTATGGCCGGCTCCATACCTGCCGCCATTACGGCCGGAGAGGAATACAGCCACGTCTACACCTTCGACATCGCGTCCCTGCCCGAGAAGGCCACCGCGCTTATCAACCAGCATCCGGCCCTCATGCGCGTGATCGGCATAATCATGGACCGCAAGACCGGTCGAGCCGTCAACTGCGTCTCGTCGCTCAACCTCAACGGTGAGAGCGGTGTGGCCGAGGCTGCAATGGAGCAGACCGTGATCGTGGAGACGATATATTTCGACCTTCAGGGTCGCCGCGTGGCCTGTCCGGAGCGCGGCATCTACATCAAGGCCGACGTCTACTCCGACGGCAGCTGCCGCACAAGCAAATACATCCGCTAATCCAACCACTGTCAATATACCTTAAGAACACAGACTGCAGCAAGGAGGCGCCCGACCCGGCGCCTCCTTCTGTGTATCGTTTGCAATTTTTTTTGCTCACTGCATGTTGCGGGAAAAACCAAAAATGGCTAAATTTGCATCCCGTTATGAAATACGGATTCGACAACGAGAAATATCTCCGCATCCAGTCGGAGCATATCAGGGAGAGAATAGAGAAATTCGGCAACAAGCTCTATCTGGAACTCGGCGGCAAGCTGTTTGACGACTACCACGCCTCGCGCGTGCTGCCCGGTTTCGAGCCCGACAGCAAGCTGAAGATGCTGCGTCAGCTGAGCGACCGCGCCGAAATCGTGATAGTGATCAGCGCCTTCGACATCGAGAAAAACAAGGTGCGCGGCGACCTGGGCATCACCTACGACATGGACGTGCTGCGCCTGCGCGAGGAGTTCACCAAGCGCGGATTCATGGTGGGCTCCGTGGTGATCACCCACTACAACGGGCAGAGCAGCGCCGACGCCTTCCGCACCAAGCTCGACAGGATGGGAATCAAGACCTATGTGCACTACCTCATCGAGGGCTACCCCACCAACGTCAGGCTGATAGCCTCCGACGAGGGATTCGGCAAGAACGACTACATTGTGACGTCGCGGCCGCTCGTGATCGTGACGGCGCCGGGGCCCGGCAGCGGCAAGATGGCCGTATGCCTCAGCCAGCTCTACAACGAGAACAAGCGCGGCGTGGAGGCCGGCTACGCCAAGTTCGAGACATTCCCCGTGTGGAGCCTTCCGCTGCGCCACCCCGTCAACATCGCCTACGAGGCGGCCACCGCCGACCTCAACGACATCAACATGATCGACCCCTTCCATCTGGAGGCCTACGGCGAGACGGCAATCAACTACAACCGCGACATCGAGATATTCCCCGTGCTCAACGCCCTCTTCGAGGGAATATATAAGGAGAGTCCCTACAAGTCGCCCACCGACATGGGCGTCAATATGGTGGGCTTCTGCATCAGCGACGACGAGGTATGCCGCGAGGCGTCGAAAAACGAGATCATCCTGCGCTACTTCCAGGCGCTCAACCGTCTGGCGCAGGGTGAGGGCAACGAGAGCGAGGTCGACAAGATCGAGTTCCTGCTCAAGCAGGCGGGCATCGACACCACCTACCGGCGCCCGATAGCCGCGGCACGCGGTCGCGCCGAGCTCAGCGGACGCCCCTGCTCGGCCATCGAGCTCGCCGACGGCACGATCATCACCGCCGAGACCAGCGACCTCTTAGGCCCGAGCGCCGCGCTTATCCTCAACGCCATCAAGCATCTCGCCGGCATCGACCACCACGTGAAGCTCATACCCCAGGAGATGATCGCCCCCATACAGCAGACCAAGACCGAGTATCTGCGCAGCCGCAACCCGAGGCTCCACACCGACGAAGTGCTCGTGGCGCTCTCCGTGCTGAGCACACGCGACGAGAAATGCCGCAAAGCCCTGGAGAAGCTGCCGGAGCTGCGCGGATGCCAGGTGCACTCCACGGTGATGCTCGGAGAGGTCGACCACAAGATCTTCAAGAAGCTCGGCGTGGGCCTGACATGCGACCCGGCCCGCAAGAAGCCGAAGCTCTAACACCCGCACCGGGAATAGAGGCTGTCGATGATGCCGTCGGCCACGCCCACCACCGGCACAACGATGCGCTCCGCCCTGACAAGGGAGGCCACGTTGAGGAAGATCTCCGCCGCCGGTATGATGACGTCGGCCCGGTCGGGACGCAGGGAATAGATCGACATGCGCTGCTCCACCGACAGCGGCCGGAGCAGATGATACAGGCGCGAGAGCTCTTCCACAGGAAACGAGCCCAGCGCCTCGTCTTTTACCGAGGCCATCTTGTAGAGCTTGTTGATGTTGCCGCCCGAGCCGATGATGGTCATCGGGCCGAAATCGGCTGCCAGCGAGGAAAGCTCGGTGTTGAGGCGCTCCCACTCGCGGGGACGCACCTTGCCGGTGAGCAGCCGCACGGTGCCGATGTTGAAACTCAGCGAGCGGCGCAGCTCTCCGTCGGAAATGAAATTGATCTCGGTGGAGCCGCCCCCCACATCCACACAGAGGGAAGGGCCGATGGTGTCGGCGAGCCCCGACTCCAGATGGTTGGCGTAGACGATCCGCGCCTCCTCCTCGCCGGAGATGATCTCTATCTTTATGTCGGCCTCCTTCTCCACCTCCTTTATCAGCTCGCTGCCGTTTTCGGCGTCGCGCATGGCGGAGGTGGCGCAGGCACGCATCTCGTCGACCGAATAGATCTTCACGAGCTGACGGCACGCCTTCATGAACCGCACGAGGTTCTCCCCTTTCTTCGCCGACACCTTCCCTTTTGAGAAGACGTCGAAACCGAGTCGCAGGGGCACCCGTAGCAGCAGGAGCTTGCGGAGCGGGTCGGCGCCCTCGGGGGCGTCGGGGTCGCACCGCTTTATGAGGAGACGGGCGGCATTGGAGCCGATATCGATAGCCGCGAAAGTATTGCTTTTCATAATTGATAATCCTTATATCATTGTTTGACAAGCCTGTAGGGACGTGCCTCCGGCACGTTTCCCCGTCGGCATGAATAAATGCTGACCCTCAGGCGGTTGATACATGCCGGAGGCATGTCCCTACATAGTGGATTCCGTTTTAACTGCGTTATTCTTACTGAGGGCGAGGTAATGCTCGCGGAGAGCCTCCTGCGAGCGCAGAGGCGGCTCTCCTGTGACCATGCGGCAGATGCCCGAGCCGTCGGCCACGCGGGCATGGGTGTTGTCGGCCAGACCGAGGTCGATGGTGTTGATGACGTCGGCCTTTATGTCGGGGTCGAGCACCGGCGCCACCACCTCCACCCTGTTGTCGAGATTGCGCGGCATCCAGTCGGCCGAGCCTATGAACACCTTATCCTCTCCTCCGGCGCAGAAATGGAAGAGACGCGAATGCTCCAGATAGCGGTCGATGATGCCGACGGCGCGGATATTCCCGCTTATACCCTCCACACCCGTCACCACAGAGTCGTTGCCCCTCACGAGGAGATCGACCTTCACCCCTGCGGCCGAGGCGCGGTAGAGGGCGGTGACCATCTCCTCGTCGGTGATATGGTTGATCTTGATTCTGATGAAGGCCGGGAGACCTTTCCGGAGGTTGGCGATCTCGTCGTCGATGAGGCGCAGGAAGACGTCGCGCATGTGGTTGGGCGACACCATCAGCGCCCGGTAGCGCACCGGATTATATGGATGGCGGATGAAGGAGAACACCTTCTCGACATCCTTTGTGATGACCGGATCGGCAGTCATCAGGAAATAGTCGGTATATACGCGGGCGTTACCCTCATGGAAATTGCCTGTGCCCACCACGGCGATATCCTTTCCTCCCCTCACGCCGATATGCACGATCTTGGAGTGGACCTTCAGCCCCTCGAGGCCGAAGAGCACGTTGACTCCGGCCTCCTGCATCTTGCGGGCCCAGGAGATATTGCTGCTCTCGTCGAAGCGGGCGAGGAGCTCCACCACCGCCGTGACCTTCTTGCCGTTGCGCGCGGCGCAGATAAGCGCCTCCACAATCTTGGAATTGCGGGCCATACGGTAGAGGGTGATCTTGATGTGGGTGACATTCTTGGAGACGGCGGCCTCCTGAAGCAGGCGCACCACATAGTCGAACGTCTGGTATGGCACGTGTACGAAGCGGTCCTTCTTCTCCACAAGCTGCATCAGCGAGCCCGTCTGCTTAAGCTCCGGCGGCACTGCGGGCGTCCAGGCGGGATAGCGCAGCGAGGAGAGGCCGAGGTCGGGAAACTGCATGAAGTCCTTATGGTTGTGGTATCGGCCTGACGGCTTCACGGTGTCGAGCTTGTCGAGGCGCAGCTTCCCCACAAGGAGCGAGAGGAGCTTCCCGGGCATCTCGTGGTCGTAGATCACCCGCAGCGCGGCACCCTTCTTCCGGCTCCCGACAGCCTTGGCTATCTTCTCGAGGGGGCCCACGTGGAGGTCGTTGTCGATCTCCATCTCCGCGTCCTTGGTGAACTTGAACGAATATGCCCTGAAGGTGTCATATCCCATGCCGGGGAAGATCATAGGGAGCGTCATCCTGACCACGTCGTCGAGATACATCACGCACCGTGTCTCACCGTCGTCGGGAAGCACCACGAAACGGCCGCACTGTGCCGAAGGGAGCTCGATGAGGGCGTAGTCGGTCTTGCGGTCGGGCCCCGACATCTCCACGGCGAGATAGATGAGGGAGTCGCTCTCGCGGGAGAATCCCTCGAGCCTCGACATCCACACGGGCGAGACGAAGCCGGAGACCTTGGAGCGGAAGAAGCACTTCACGAAATGCCGCTGGGCATCGGTGAGGTCGTCGGGGGCCACGATGCGTATGCCGCTCTCGGCGAGCGCGGCCACGACCCGGGCCACGGTCTTCTCGTATTCATGCGAATAGTCGTTGTCGATGGCGGCGATGCGGTTGAAGAGGGCGCGGGCATTGTCGCGCTGCGTCTTCATCCTCTTGCCGGGTAGAGTGGCTATACGCGATAGGGTGGCCATCCTGACGCGGAAGAACTCGTCGAGGTTGTTGGAATAGATGCCGAGGAAGGAGAGGCGTTCGAGCGGAGGCACGTCATGGCGCTGCGCTTCCTGAAGGATGCGGCGGTTGAAATACATCCAGCTTACGTCACGGTTGACGTAAGGGAGTGGGCGTCCGTTGAATGGAGACATGATGAGTGGATAATCTTGTTTTCACTCAATAACGCGTCGGCTTCCCGTTTGGTTTAGTGAAGAGAGCCGCGCCATGGAGACATGACGCGGCCCGAAGTAAGTAAGTAGTGGTGAAATAAGGAATTTATGCGAAATCTATGCGAGGTTGCGGGCGAGGGCCTCGGCCGCGTACGACGAATACGAGCCGTCGGCGCCTGTCAGGCTCTCGAGCAGGGCGCGTGCATACGGCAGGCGGCGCAGGGTGCGGAACGCCAGGATGTCGGACTCCTCACGCGTGCGCACCTCGTCGATGAGCATCCTGGCCCTCTGCTCCGGCATCACCGTGGGGTCGAAGAGCCAGCACGCCAGCAGACGCGACTCGCGCACCTCCCGGTCGGCCCAGAGCTGCTCGGCGAGCACCTCGCGGTCGGATATCACGGAGGCGGCGATCTCGGAAAGCTGCGGCACATTGAGGCCGAAGATCACCTTATGTGGCATTCCCCCCTTGCGGAGGGCGTCAGCCACGATGCCGTTGCGCATGGCCATAAACCTCGATTTTATCTGCTGTAGGTTCATAACCGCTCTCCCCTCAATATCCAAGTGTGGTGAAGTCGCGGCTCAGGCGCAGCATCTGCTCGGGGTATGTCTCGCCGTAGGTAAGCCTGATGTCGACTATCTCTCCCTTGTCGTCGTAGACAGGAGTATAGACCGGATTGATGAATCCCCTGTAGGGCGGGATGTCGAGCTTCGAGTAGCGCTCGAGCACCTCCCTGTGGAGCTTCGGGTCGACCTTCACGGCATAGTCGTTGACGAGCTTGTTGCAGGCGGCGTAGTCGCCCTCGCTGCGTATGCGCTGCACCTCGGCGAGGAGCTCGGCGATCAGGGCGCGCATCTTCTTATAGTCGTTGATCTTCACGAAGGTCTTGCCGTTTTTCTTCACGAGCTCCACCACCTTGTCTTTCTTCCCCTTCTCGAGGATCCAGCGGGCGATGAGCTGGCGGTTGCGCATGTGGGCCTCCTCCACGTCCTTGCCCGGCTCGATGCGGTTGAGCTGGGTCATGAGGCCGTTGAGCATATACTTGTAGTATTCGGCCTTGTAGGCGTCGGGGCTCTCGAGCACGCCGAGCTCCTGAAGCTTCGGGTCGGCAAGATAGTAGAGGGCGAAGAGGTCGGCGCGAGCCTCCTCGAGAGTGGAGCCGTGCTCCTTGAGGGCATCCTGGTCGACACCCGGCAGCAGACGGCCTGAGCCGTGGCCGAGACACTCGTGGAGGTCGGTATGGAGCATATCGGTGATGTAGAGCCAGTCGTCGAGAAGCTTCGATGTGGGCTGGTCGATCACGAACTCCTCGTTGAAGCCGTTGCCGTGGGAGGCCATGTCGTAGGCCTCGGTGATGTTCTCGAGCGTCACCGACTTCGAGCCGTGGGCGGCGCGGATCCAGTTGGCGTTGGGGAGGTTGATGCCTATGGCCGTGGCGGGGAAGGCGTCGCCGGCGAGCATCGCGGCGTTGATCACCTTGGCGGAGACACCCTTCACCTCCGGCTTGCGGAAGCGGGGATCCACCGGCGAGTTGTCTTCAAACCACTGGGCGTTGGAGGAGATGGTCTCCGTGCGGGCACACGACTTGAGGTTCTTGAAATTGACATACGACTCCCAGGAGGCGGTCATGCCGAGCGGGTCGCTGTAGTTCTCGATGAAGCCGTTGACGAAATCCACGTCGCTGGCGGTGTCCTCGGCCCAGAGGATGGAATACTCGTCGAAGAGGCGCAGGTCGCCGGTGATATAGTAGTCGATGAGTTTGGTGATGTAGGCCTTCTGGGCATCGTTCTCAGCCACGCCCTTGGCCATGTCGAGCCAGTAGATGATCTTGGCGATGGCCGGGCCGTAGAGGCCGTTGAGGTGGTAATGCTCCTCCTTGAGGACGCCGTTCTCCTTCACGACCTTGGAGTTGAGTCCATAGGATACGGGAGTGGGGTCGTCGGGATCCTTGATGGAGGCGTAGTAGTCTTCCACCTCCTTCTGGGTTACGCCGTCGCCGTAGAAGTTCACGGCCGAAGTGGCGATGATGTCCTGGGTGCCGTCCTGGTTGACCTTCTTGGCCATGAACGCTGGGTCGAACACCACCTTCGTCATGAGCGCCTTCATCTCGGCGGGCGACTGCCCCGGGTCGAGGGGAAGCTTATCCTGTGGAAGATCGGCGACGCGGGCCTCGAACCATGCCTGGGAGAATCCGGGAGTGAACTTGTCGTTGGAGTAATGGTGATGGATGCCGTTGCCAAACCACACCTGCTTCATATACCGGTCGAAAGCCTTCCAGTCGGCCGACGTCTTGTCGCCGGTGTAGCCGGTGTAGATGTTCTCGAGGAGCTTGCGGAGCTGGAGGTTGTAGCGGCAGTTCTGGTCCCAGATGATGTCGCGGCCCGCCTGGGCGGCCTGCGAGAGATAGTAGAGCATCTTCTTCTGCTGGAGAGAGAGGCGGTCGAACTCAGGCACCTCATAACGGAGCACCTCGATGTCGGCGAAGCGCTCCACCACATACGGGAAGTCCTTGTCGACCACTGCGTGGGCCTGCATGGCCACGATTGATCCCGCCACGAGGGCAGGCAGGAATTTCTTCATGATGTCAGTGATTTATAAAGATTTATATTTGATTGTCTATTCAACGTAGAGCACGAGGCCCTTGAGGTATTCCCCCTCCGGATGACAGATGTCGACCGGATGGTCGGCGGGCTGGGTGAGCTGATGGAGGATGCGCACCTTGCGGCCGGCGAGCGTGGCGGCCGTGAAGACGGCGAGGCGGAACTGCTCGCGGCTCACCACCTGCGAGCAGGAGAAAGTGAAGAGTATGCCGCCGGGAGCGATCTTCTCGAAAGCCTTGGCATTGAGGCGGCGGTAGCCGATGAGGCCGTTGCGCAGGGCGCCGCGGTGCTTCGCGAAAGCCGGCGGGTCGAGCACTATCAGGTCGTAGGCTCCCGGCTTCATGTCGGCGAGAAACTGGAAGGCGTCGCAGGGGAAGGTGTGATGGCGCCGGTCGCCGGGGAAATTGAGCTCTATGTTTGCGTCGGTGAGAGCCGCGGCCTTGGCCGAGGAGTCGACGGAGTCGACGGAGAGGGCTCCGCCGCGCATGGCGTAGACGGAGAAGCCGCCGGTGTAGCAGAACATATTGAGCACCTTCCGGCCTCTGGCATAGCGCTCGAGCAGGGCGCGGTTGTCGCGCTGGTCGAGGAAGAAGCCGGTCTTCTGCCCCTTCATCCAGTCGATGTTGAAGCGGAGGCCGTTCTCCAGGGCGATGTTGCCGTCGAAGCCGCCCACAAGATACTCGTTCTCGGGATCGAGCCGCGCCTTATACGGCAGGGTCGTCTCGCTCTTATAATAGACATTTCGGATGCGGGCTCCGGGAAGACGGGTGAGGGCGTCGGCGATCTCGAAGCGCGCGAAGTGCATGCCGGGGCTGTGGGCCTGCATCACGGCGGTGTCGGCGTAGATGTCGACCACGAGCCCAGGGAGGAAATCACCCTCGCCGTGCACAAGGCGGTAGGAGTCGTTGTCGGGGCGGATGAGGCCGAGGGCCTCGCGCATGGCGAAGGCCGCCGACAGACGCTTGAAATAGAAATCGTCGGGCAGCGAGGAGGCGCCGAACTCGAGCATCCTGACGGCTATGCTGCCGATCTGGAAGTGGCCGACACCCATGAGCGTGCCGTCGTGGGCAACGACGGCCACGAGGTCGCCCTCCTCCGTATCGTCGGGTATGGAGGCGATGGCTCCGGAGAACACCCACGGATGGCCGCGCAGCATGGACTCCTCCTTCCCTTTCTTCAATGTTATCTGATTCATAATCCTATTTTACAAAAAAACGGTAGATGTCCATGCCGTTGGCATAGATAAGAAGAGCTATCAGCAGCAGCATGCCGGCCACCTGGGCGCGCTCCATGAATTTCTGCGACGGAGCCCGCCGGAAGATCACCTCGTAGAGCAGGAAGAGCACGTGGCCGCCGTCGAGCGCCGGGATAGGCAGGATGTTCATGAAGGCGAGGGCCACCGAGAAGAATGCCGCGATGTTCCAGAAGGCGATCCAGTTCCACTTATCGGGGAATATGCTGCCGAGAGTGCCGAAGCCGCCGAGGCTGTTGGCCCCCTCCTTTGTGAAGACGAGCTTCATCGACGAGGCGTAGGAGGTGAGCTTGTCGACGCCCATCTGGATGCCGCGGGGCACAGACTGAAGGAGGTTGTAGCTCTTCTCCTCGGAGCGGTAGAACTTCGAGGGATCGACCTCGAGGGCCACTCCCATCTTGGAGTTGTCGGAGAGGGGCACGTCGAGGCGCAGGGTGTCGCGGCCGATGGCGGCGGCTCGCGTCACGGTAAGGGCCACCCTCTGGTTGTTGTGTCCGGCGAGGTGGCGGAAGAAGACGTCGAGCGAGGGGGTCGCGGTGTCGTTGAGGGCTATGATCTCGTCGCCCTCGCGGATGCCGGCCTTATATGCCCCCTCCCCTTTCACCACATTGATCACCCGCGTGGGTATGCGGTAGGTGAAGAAGGATATCATGGCGGTGTCGCTCTTGGCCTCTCTGTCGAGGCGCAGGAGGAAATCGGAGGGAACGGCCACATCCACGCGACGCCCTTCGCGCTCCACGGTCACCACCTTGGCCTGCGCCATCTTCATGCGTGCGTCGGGGGGATAGGAAAGCTCCTCGCCGTCGGCGTAAAGGGGAATGTCGCCGTCGCGGAAACCTATGTCATGAGCCGCGCCCGAATAGGCCATGCCGAGCTTCGCCTCGCGGAAGGGCACGTATTTCTCGCCTGTGGCGAAGACTATGCCGGCATAGATGATGATGGCGAGAAGGAAATTGAAGAGCACGCCGGCGATCATGATGAGAAGGCGCTGCCAGGCAGGCTTGGAGCGGAACTCCCACGGCTTGGCCGGCTGCTTCATCTGCTCGGTGTCCATGCTCTCGTCGATCATGCCGGCGATCTTGCAGTAGCCCCCGAGCGGAAGCCACCCGATGCCGTATTCGGTGTCAGACCAGAATCCTTTCGGCTTCTCGTCGCCATCCGGCTCCCCCTCGGGGCAGCCGCGGAGTTTTTTCGTCTTCCCGAAAGCACCGATATATTTCTTCGGCCTCCACTTGAAAAGCTCGGTCCAGGGGTCGAAGAAGATATAGAACTTCTCGACCTTCACGCCGAAAATCCTGGCGAAGAGGAAATGGCCGAATTCATGTATTATCACAAGGAAAGCCAATGCCACGATAAGCTGCACGGCCTTAATGAGAAATGTATCCACAGAAGGAAAAGTATTATAATGTCAATATCAGGATGCGGGTGCGGGTCACATGCGCTCCACGATCTCCGCGGCGATGGCGCGGGACTCGCCGTTGGAGGCCATGAGGTCGGCAAGCGTGGGGGTGGCTACGAATGTTGCCTTCTCCATCGTGAGCCGGGCCACACGCGGCATGTCGACGAATCGGATGCGTCGGTCGAGGAATGCCGCCACCGCTATCTCGTTGGCGGCGTTGAGTATGCAGGGCATGTTGCCGCCGGCCTCCACTGCCTCGAAGGCATAGGTGAGAAGGGGGAACTTGTCGTAGTCGGGCGCCTCGAATGTGAGCTCGCGGTATTTGGCGAACGAGAGCGGGGGCTGGGTGGTCGGAAGGCGGTCGGGATATCCGAGGGCATAGCGGATGGGAAGGTGCATGTCGGGCACTCCGAGCTGGGCCTTGACCGAGCCGTCGACAAACTCCACCATCGAATGCACTATCGACTGGGGATGCACCACGATCTCGATGGATGCCGGAGGACAGTCGAAGAGCCACCGGGCCTCTATCATCTCGAAGCCCTTGTTCATCATCGAGGCGGAGTCGACCGTCACCTTGGCTCCCATCTTCCAGTTGGGATGGTTGAGGGCGTCGGCCACCGTCACCTTCCCGAGCTGCTCCTTCGAGAGCTTGCGGAATGGACCGCCGCTGGCCGTGAGAAGGATCTTGCGGGCCTCTGAGCGCCGCTCCCCGTGAAGACACTGGAAGATGGCGGAGTGTTCGCTGTCGACGGGCACCACATCCACGCCGTGACGCTTCACGAGCTCCGTGATGACCGATCCGGCAACCACGAGCGTCTCCTTGTTGGCGAGCGCTATGGTGCGCCCGGCCTCGATTGCCTTCACCGTGGGCACGAGGCCGCTGTAGCCCACCATGGCGGTGACCACCACATCGGCCTCGACCTCGGCGGCGGCGCGGGCCACGGCCTCGTCGCCGGCCTCCACCTCGATGGAGAGGTCGGAGAGGGCGTCGCGCAGACGGGCATAATAGCGCTCGTCGGCGATCACTACCCTGCGGGGAAGAAACTTACGGGCCTGCTGCGCCAGCAGCTCCCACTGGCGGCGGGCCGTGAGAAGAGTGGCCTGAAAACGGTCGGGATACTCGGCGATGATGTCGAGGGTCTGGGTGCCTATACTGCCAGTGCTGCCGAGCACGGCTATCTTTTTCTTGTCGTTGTCCACATCAAACAGGAATTTGGAGCGCCGCTGGAGGGAGCGCCCCGGGGTTATTATATATTAAGGAGAGAATCATATCGCGAAGTTAATGATTTTTTTGGAGAATATAGTCGGATGGAGGCAAGGAAGTGCCGTTGTGCCACATCTCCAGGTATATGACGTCGCCCCGGCGCCCCGGCGCCGAGAGCGGGAGTGCGAGAGCCTGTCCGCCGGCCACCACGTCGCCCACGGCCACGAGCGTTGAGCCCAGACGCGAGTATCGGGAGAGGAATCCGCGGCCGTGCTGGGTCACCACGGAATATCCGCGCTCCTCCGGCGCGTAATAGACGGCCACCACAGTGCCGTCGGCGAGGGCGCCGACAGTGGCGTCGGGAGGCATCAGGATCTTCTGGCGCATGCTGCCGCGTGATTCGGAGGCCGCCACGGCTCCCTCGTCGGGGGGATAGAACATCACGCTGCCGCCGGCGAGCGGCGCTATGACCGAGAGATTGAATTTCTCCCTCTCGGCCACGGAGGCGACGAAACGGGCCTCTGCCGGGAGAGGGGCGAGCAGCGAGTCGGAATATACAGCCTTGCGGGCTGCCCGCCCTGCGGTGTCGGCGGCAGGGCGGAGATGGTCGGCCACGCGGGTGATGTCGGCGAGATAGGCGGCGTTGAGTTCGGAGAGGCGCTGCAGGGAGTCGAGGCGCAGGAGTCGCTGCTCCACGGCCTCGCGACGGGTGTCGTCGAGCGAGCCGGGAAGGAGTCGCCTCAGGGGGGTGAAGGCCACCACGAGAACGGCCGCCACAAGGAAGGCCGCCATGAGGAAGAGAGCCGCCACCGGGAGACGACGCGAGGGGCAGCTCCACTTCAGAAGGGTGTGGAGCCGCGACTCATCGAATACCGATATGCTGATAATCCTGTTGCGGCGCATGCAGTCTCGCGGATTGTGGCTTCAAATAATACGCGAAATTAACTAAAAAGCTCCAACTCACAAAACACAATCAAAGAAACATGCCCCTCAATGACCCCAGAAGATATGCTTGAATCGATAATTTTTGCTAATTTTGCATAATCAAGCCAGCTATGACCTAATGAAAAAGCTAATGCAATATATCCTACTTGTGCTGACAGCCGTGCTCTTCGGCTGTCATGGACACCAGGAGCTGAACGACGATATGTCGCGTCTCGACCGGGAATGCGCCAAGGCCCTCGCGCAGTGGGAGAAGCCAAGGCTCGATTCCCTTGCCGACACGCTCGCCACGCTTGCACGGGAATCCGGGTCATATACATATCAGGCGAAAAGCGAATTCTATAAAGGAAGTTGGCGGCAGGACGAGCCGGACCAAGAGCTCGACATGCGCGAGCGTCATCTGGCGCAGGCGCGCAATATGGCCGAGCGCTCAGGCAACGACACGCTGCTATGCCGCATCTACAACACCATGGGCCTTTGGGAGATGCACCGGCGGTCGCACTACGCCACCGCGCAGTATTACTTCAACAAGGCGATGGCGTTGGCCAGGAATATACGAAACCGCGACTACGAGATCGCAGCCGAGACCAATATGTCGGAGGCGATGCGTATGCTCGGCGACACAATGGGGTTTTCGGTCGATAAAGACATCTTCAACTATGCCGGAAAGAAAGGCAACCTGCCGCTCATGGTAGCATCCGGACTGCATTGCGCGGAATACCTGGCCCTGACAGCCAATGACACCACCCAGCTGTATCCATATATAGAGCCGTCTGTGAGAAGCGGCACATACGCCGATGTCCGTCCCTCCATCTATGCGAAGCTCTACTACCATAAGCATGACTTCGAAAAGGCTCTGCGCTGGATCGAACAGGCCAATACCGATGAATATGTCGACCTGGCTATCCTGCGCGCGCGAATACTTTCCGCCCTTGGCCGGCATGATGAGTCGATGCACTATCTACGGCAGGCGGTCAAAGCATTCGAGCAGGGGTTCTCGGCTTTCGGAATCGAGAAGATCTTCGACATGATGGCCTCCAACTGCATGGCCTCAGGCGACATAGCCGGCGCATACCGCTGGCAGAAACGGTATGCCGAGGTGTCAGATTCACTTAACCGCCAGCTGCACAGCGACCGGCTTCACCGCTACCGGGTAGAGTATGAAGTGGGTAAGAAAGACGCGCAGATCGCCATGCAGAAGCAGAAGACCGCTTTCTGGAAATTCATGGTGGGAGCCGTAGCGGTGCTCTTAGTCGCGATAGTATCGTTTTACATATTCTACAGCCGCCGGCGCAATCTGTTCTACAGGCGACTTGTGGGCATCTATAAGGAGCGGCTGGCTGAAAAGAGCCGGAACGGCACGGGCGCGCCACTCTCCGCCTCCGGCTCCACCGGTCAGCCGGAAACTCCCGCACAGAGCGAGACGGTCATTTCCGACGAGAAAGCCGACGCCATTTTCTCCAGAATCTCCGAAGCCATGGAGCAGCGGCACGTGTATCGCGACTCCAACCTGACCCGTGAGTCGTTTGCCAAAGATGTAGGAGTCAACCGCACGTATTTCTCGGAAATCATAAAGCGCAAGACCGGACTCTCCTATTCGCAGTATATCGCCGAGGCGAGGGTTAGGGAAGCGGCCATCATCCTCTCGGATCCCGCTGACCCGAGAAGCCTCAAGGAGGTGTCGTCAAGCGTGGGCTTCGTGTCGATGCCTACCTTCTTCACCGCGTTCAAGAGCGTGACGGGGGTGCCTCCGGCCGCTTTCCGCAAGGCGGCGACTCAATGATGGATTCGACATATAACACTGCATACCAATATATTGCCAATATGCAACAATTGTGGTTTGACAATTTGTCAAATCAAAATCAATAATATATTGCGCTTGCGGAGGGATAAGATAATTTTGCAGTGACAAAATTTTTCCAACTATGACAAAACCCACTACCCTACCCTTGCTTGCTTGCATGCTGAGCGCCACGGCGATGGCGCAGACGCTGCCTACAGGCACTCCGGTGACCCCGCCGTCAGGGCTTATGAAGACCCTTCACAGCCCGATGCAGGGCACAAGCTCGACCAAGCGCGCCAAGCCGTTCAAACGCCAGACTCCCGTCAACAAGCCGGCCGAAGATCCGACAGCACTCGGCAACATCGTGTTCTCCTCGGAATGGTCGGAAGACACATTCTACGATAATATCGGAGTCTACAGCTTGCCCTTAACTGCCGACGACACTCCGGCACCTCTCTATCTGTCGACCTCGACAGACCCCAATGGTGGCGGCCTCATGTATGATGGACAGTACAGCTTCATTCATTACTATGAATATGGCTCCTATATCTACCCGGTGTACTATAAATACGATACCGACACATGGGAACTGCTCGATTACGATGAGCTTCAAGACATATCACTCTTCACCACCGCATCGACCTACGATATCACGACCAATAACATATATGGAGTAGCCTATGGTGTAGACCACGACGGATTCGATCTCGCCATAGTAGACTACGACAACCGCGAGCGTGTCACCATCGGCGCCCTCGACCAGCGCTATCTCTGCATGGCCTGCTCTCCTGATGGACAGCTCTACGGCATCTCCCTTCAAGGCGAACTCTGGAAAATCGACAAGGAGACGGCCGAATCCTCACTCATCGGATCCACAGGTCTCAAACCGGCCAATTACTTCCAGAGCGCCACGTTCGACCTGCGAAACAACAAGCTTTACTGGGCATATCTCGGCGAGAGCGACTCCGGCATCTATACAGTGGACACCACTACCGGCGCCGCCACTGCCTCACGCACATTCAACGGCCAGACCGAGATCATGTCGCTCTACATCGCACCCCCGGAGGCCGCCGAAAACGCGCCCGACCGCGTAGAGAATTTCAACGTCTCCCTGGATGGCCCGTCGCTCACAGCCGACATCACCTTCACACTTCCAGCCACCACATACGGAGGCGAGCCTCTCTCAGAAGAGCTCGGATATTTCGTTAAGGTAAAGGGGCTCCTCAAGGCCGAAGGAACAGGCATGCCCGGCGAGACAGTGTCACTCCATATAGACTGCGACGCCAAGACCAATGACTTCGAGGTGCGCGCGACCAACGAGGCAGGAGAGGGCCCGGCAGCCACAGAGACATTATGGATCGGATATGACTATGTGGTGGCTGAATACAGCGACTATGCCTCCACGATGGATGTCGACGGCATGAAAGTGTCGTTTTCCTGGCAGGCCCCTACTCAATCGGCCAACGGAGGATACGTTGATTTCGACAACCTCAGATACGTGATAAGCCGCTACCGCGACAACGAGCTGGAGAAGACCTTCGATCCTATCTCGGAAAGAAGCTTCTCCGATGAGATAGCCGATGAGAACCTTTCAGAATACTACTGGAGCATCCAGACCGTAAACGGTGAGGCTGCAACCGACGGCATGCTTCTGGGGCACACCGTGATACTCGGCTATCTGAATCCACCCTATTTCGAGAACTTCGATGAAAACACCAAATGGCGCTACTGGACATACAAACTCAATTCGGGAGGCGGTCTCTGGAATTTCAGCGAAGAATACGGTGCCATCACCCTCTGGGGAAGCTGGGAACCTTCCGATGTGTGGACCATGACACCTCCCTTGGCTCTTGAGAACGGTAAATACTATCAGGTTGAGTTCATATACGGAGGGAGCGACTATATTCCAACCATGCTTCAAGCTGCAATGGGAGAAGGAAACGACCCCGACTCATTTGACGTTTTGATGGACGACACACATATCGAAGGCGCCCACATGCGCCGCTTCGACGGCACATATAAGGCGACAAGCGATGTCATGCACCGCCTGGGCTTCCACTCACTCGACCCCGCCGAGAACTTCATCGTAGTGGTGGACAGCGTCAGGATCTCGGCTGCCATCGACGCCAAGGCTCCCGCCCGTCCCACAAGGCTCAATGTCACGCCAGCCGACAAAGGCGAGCTGAAAGCCACGCTAAGCTTCACACTACCGACCGAATGCGCCGACGGCTCCGTGCTCGGCTCCATGGAGAAGGTCGTAGTGATGCGCGATGACGAATGGATAGCCGACATCACCGATGCCGCTCCCGGCAAGGAGATTGTATATACCGACGAAAACGCCCCGCTCGGACGCCACCACTACCGCGTGGCCGCCGTAAACGAGGCGGGCACCGGATTCTGCGACGAGGCCCAGGCCTATATCGGCGTGGCGGTGCCGGGTGAGATCAGCGAGATCCAGGTGATTGACAACGACGGCCAATACACCATCTCCTGGAATCTGCCCGTAGGCCAGGAGGGCGCGTATATCGACGACGAATCCGTGACCTACACCGTGGTGAGATATTTCGGTGACGACACGATGACCATCGCGGAAGACATCAAGGAGCGCGAGGTAACCGACGATATCCCGACCACGGGAGAGCAGCGGCGTGTGACCTACGGCATCACCCCGCAGACAGCGGCAGGCGCAGGCTTCGAGTCATATTCCTACCGCCGCATCTCCGGCGAAGCCCACACAATACCCTTCAAGGAGTCGTTTCCCAACGCCGAGATGCAATACTCCACATGGTGGCATCTCTCCGACGACCCCTACTATCCCGAATACTTCACTCTCACCGCAGAGGGCAGCTCCGACAACGACGGGGGAGCCATCTATCTGGCATCCTTCTTCGACAGCGGCTGCACGGCATGGCTCAACTCGGGCAAGATCAGCCTTGCAGGCGCGCATGAGCCGGTGCTCACGTTCGACTACTGGGTGCTTCCCGAATATGAGATCACACTCGGTGTCGAGATCTCGACCAACGAGTATGACATGATCCCCATGGCTGAATATCAGTTCTACGACTCATATCCGGAGCGCCAGTGGCGCCACGAGGAGATCGACCTGAGCGACTTCGCCGACGCCCCTTATCTGGTGGTGCATTTCAGAGGCGAGACCCATGAGGCCGACGTGCCCTGCATCATCGACTGCATCACGGTGAGCGACAGGAGCGCCGTAGCCGATATCTGCCCCGACCGGCGCCCGATTTGGCCGGCCGACGTCTACAGCATCGACGGACGTCTCGTGAAATGCCAGGCATCCTCGCTCAGCGAGCTCGAGCCGGGGATCTATATCGTAAACGGAAAGAAAATGCTGAAGAGGAATCGATGATATGGCGTCAGCCTGAATCCGACATTCCCAGGGAGGCGACCGGCAACGGGCGCCTCCTTAATTTTGCCGCGGAGGGGGCGCTGTGCAATGAAGGTTAAAAAAAATGAACCAATAAAAAGGCGCATACGTTATGAATATAAAATCAAAACAAACACTATATTCTAATTAAGATTAATTATGAAAGCTAAAAATCTCTACTGTCTAATAGCGCTCGCCGGAGCCACGATGCTTCCGACAGGCGCGAAGGCCCAGGAGCCCGTCGTGATCGAAGACGAGGCTGTATCAGTGACCGAATTCTCGTGTGACAACACCAACCGCTACTTCGCCGGATGGCGCAACAACTGGTTTATCCAGCTTGGCGCCGGCATCAACCAGCCTTTCGTGGAGAGGGGTATAGGCGTAGAGTCGCCGGGACACAACGTAAACCGCAAGAACATGACTCTGGCGATGAACTTCGGCTTCGGCCACTGGTTCTCCCCCTACCTGGCTGTAAGGGTCAACGCCCTGGGGGGCGCCCTCCACTGGAACAACCCCACCACCGAACAGCCCACCAACGGCTGGACACATGCCAAGCACGTCAACCTCAACCTCGAGCTGATGTGGGATATGTGTAACACCATCGCCGGTGTGAATCCCGACCGCGTGGTCAGCGTGATTCCCTACGTGGGTCTCGGAGGCGACTGCACATGGGGCATCAAGGACTCCAAGGGCAATCCGGCAGCCGGCAGCAACATCTACCGCCGCCACAGCAACAAGCTGCGCACCACAAGCTGGTCGCTGCCCGTGAGCGCCGGCATCCAGTTCAGGTTCCGTCTCTGCAGGTATGTCGACTTCTTCGCAGAGGCAAGGGCTTCCTTCTACGGCGACAACTGGAACGGCTGCAGCTACGGACGCCCCATCGAGGCCAACATCGCAGCCCTCGGCGGCTTCAGCTTCAACATCAACGGCCGCACATGGGAATCATATAATGAATGCGAATCGATGAGTCAGCTCGCAGGCCTCAACAACCAGGTGAACAACCTCCGCGCCGAGCTCCTCAACAGCGCACAGACCATCGCCGCCCTCGAGAGCCAGCTTCCCTGCCCAGAGGTCGTGGAGAAAGACTGCGTCAACGCGCCGCTCATGACCACCGTGCGCTTCCTCATCAACTCCGACGAGATCATGCCTACCGAGGAGGTCAACGTCTACAACATGGCTGAATGGCTGAAGGCCAATCCCGAGGAGAAGGTTGTCATCGTAGGCTATGCCGACAAAGACACCGGCACGAGCGACTACAACATGGCTCTCTCGAAGAGAAGGGCCGACGCAGTGGCCAACGCCCTGATCAAGACCTACGGCATCGATCCCTCGAGGCTGACAGTGAAATACGACGGCTCCGACGTGCAGCCCTACCGCACCAACGACTGGAACCGTATCGTGATCTTCACGCAGAAATAAGACCAAGTCCCGACCCTGATTTTTATAGAGGGAGGCGCGCCTGCGGCAACGTAGACGCGCCTCCCCATAGTATATAAGGAGGAAAAAGGGGCGGAAACAAAAATTTGTAAGGAAAACCTTTGCCATATCAAATAAAGATTGTACTTTTGCATCAAATAAGAAACAACAACACGTTTAACCATAAATCTAAACTGACTAACATGAACATTTCCGAGATCATGGCCGGGCTTGAAGCAAAGCATCCCGGCGAGAAGGAGTATCTCCAGGCTGTGAAAGAAGTGCTTCTTTCAGTAGAGGAGGTCTACAACCAGCATCCTGAATTCGAGAAAGCACGCATCATAGAGCGGATGGTAGAGCCCGACCGCATCTTCACATTCCGCGTCACCTGGGTAGACGACAAGGGAGAAGTTCAGAACAATATCGGCTACCGCGTACAGTTCAACAACGCCATCGGCCCCTACAAGGGCGGTATCCGCTTCCACGCATCGGTCAACCTCTCGATCCTCAAGTTCCTCGGCTTCGAGCAGACATTCAAGAACGCACTGACCACCCTTCCGATGGGCGGCGGCAAAGGCGGCTCCGACTTCAGCCCCCGCGGCAAGAGCGACGCCGAGATCATGCGTTTCTGCCAGGCCTTCATCCTTGAGCTCTGGCGCAACCTCGGCCCGGACCGCGACGTGCCCGCAGGCGACATAGGCGTAGGCGGCCGCGAGGTAGGCTACATGTACGGCATGTACAAGAAGCTCGCACGCGAGAACACAGGCACATTCACAGGCAAGGGTCTTTCCTTCGGCGGCTCCCTGATCCGTCCTGAGGCTACAGGCTTCGGCGCCCTCTACTTCGTGCAGAACCTTCTCACAAAGGACCTCCACACCGACATCAAGGGCAAGACAGTGGCTATCTCCGGCTTCGGCAACGTGGCATGGGGCGCAGCTACAAAGGCCACAGAGCTCGGCGCAAAGGTCGTGACCATCTCCGGGCCTGACGGCTACATCTACGATCCCGCCGGCCTCGACGCCGAGAAGATCGCCTACATGCTCGAGCTCCGCGCCAGCGGCAACGACGTCGTTGCTCCCTACGCCGACAAGTTCCCCGGCTCGCAGTTCTTCCCCGGCCGCAAGCCCTGGGAGCAGAAGGTGGACATCGCCCTCCCCTGCGCAACACAGAACGAAGTTAGCGGCGAGGACGCCAAGCAGCTGATCGCCAACGGCGTGACACTCTGCGCCGAGGTTTCCAACATGGGCTGCACACCCGAGGCTATCGACGCCTTCATCGCAGCCAAGGTGCCCTACGCTCCCGGCAAGGCAGTCAACGCCGGCGGTGTAGCCGTTTCCGGTCTTGAGATGACACAGGATGCCGAGCACCTGATGTGGACAGCCGCTGAGGTTGACAACAAGCTCCACCAGATCATGGAGAACATCCACGAGAACTGCGTGAAGTATGGCACACAGGCCGACGGCTACATCAACTACATGAAGGGCGCCAACATCGCCGGCTTCATGAAGGTTGCAGACGCCATGATGGGCCAGGGCATCATCTGATAGTCCCTACTTCCCCATGCCTCCTCCGGGAGGCCGATAAGAACCACGGCATGCCGAGCTCCGCCCGGCATGCCGCTTCTTTTGTCTAAGAGTCAAGAGTGAAGAGTCAAGAGTGAAGAGTCAAGAGTGAAGAGTCAAGGGGGAAGGGGGGAAGGGGGGAAGGATGATGCAACTAAGGCAATATCATAGCAATGGATGCGTTATAATGGCAGACGTCAACAACCGGCATCAAGAATGAGACACACTGCCCTCACATCCATAATAAAATGCACCTGCGCTATAATATTGTCGCTTTGTCTTTACGGCACAATCAAGGCCAACACCAGCAAGACCCCTTTTTCAAACGCACAATACCTGAATGTGAACAGAAAGGCATCAGCTATGTCGCTTGCCGAGATAAAGGGTATCGCCGATTCCCTATATAAGGCTGGTAACATGGAGTGCACTCTCTGGTATAACAAGGCCCTCTCCCTTCCGCAATCCGGCTTCGGCAGAAAAGACTGGGAAATACTCGCCTCCATATATTCCAACTACGCCGGCTACTGGCTGGAGGACCGCGACAACGCCGTGATGGCCTTTCCCTTGCTGCAGAAAGCCATCGAGATAGACCGAAAAAAATGCAGACCGGAATTCGCGCTCACCGGGGCGTATGTGAGCCTGAGCCGCTATACTACAATTACGGCAACAGAGACAGGGCCTTGAACACGCTCAGGAGCGCCCTGAGGCAAAACCTCCTGAGCGACAGGCCACACAGAAGCAATTACGTTCTCGCCAACCTGATAATCATGTCGATGGAAGCGGAACGAGCGGATTCACTCACTGATGACATAAAACTGTGGCAACGCAAAGGCAATATAGCCGCTCCAATGGGACAGTATTGTCAGGAAATGACCAAAGCGATTGCGGATTATAACGCCGGCAACTTCGAAAAATCCGTCTCGCATGCCTTGAACGCGCTGTCGTCGCTTGATTCAGAGACAGGCAACGACACCTACAGCTGCTATACATATATAGCCATCGCCGACGCTCTGGCGAAAGCCTCCGAAAACGAGGAGGCATTGTCGTATCTTGAGAAGGCTGCATCAATACCCATCGCCGACAATCTAAGGCTTTTCACATGCACATGGGCCGGCCGGCTGAAAGAGTCGATTCTTGCAAACAAGGGAATGGGAGCGGACGCCGCACAATCGAAAATACAGACACTGATGATGCGTGACTCCCTGATCAACTCAAGAAGCTACACTGTGATCAGGGACCTCGAGAAAGTGGAGGAAACGGAACTGCTCCACACCAATCTCGAGAAATCGGAACGGGAGAGGACACTGCTCGAAGACAGAAACCGCCTCCAGTCAATGATTCTCATCATAGTCAGTCTGGCTGCGGCGATCATAATCGCTCTTCTCGGATGGGCTCTTGTCAAGAGCCGGAGACTCAACCAATGCAACAGGGCCCTCTTCCAGAAAAATGTAGAAGCTATCGAAAGAGCGTTGCCGATATCCGAGAACGTTGCGGAAGCTGTCGCAACCAATGATGAAGCAATCCCCGATATGACAGCGTTTGAGTCAATAAAGGATTTCATGATGACACGCCGGGAAATATACAAGCCGGATTTCACCATCGAGGAGATGGCCGGACTGAGTGGAATGAGCGTAAAACAGATTTCCAAGGCCATTAACGGACTGAGCGGAAACAATTTCAACAACCTTCTCGCCGAATACAGGATTAAGGAGGCCGAGAGAATCATTCTCTCCAACACCGGAGCAAACCGCCCCAAGCTCGAGGCAGTGGCGGAGATGGTGGGCTACAGGTCGCGCTCGCATTTCTCCAAGGTGTTCAAAGACGTCACAGGCATGACGCCCTCGGAATTCAGCCGCCAGTCGCTGGCATGAGGATTCATGATAATTAAGAGCGATTTCACATCTTCTGACTGAAATTCCTGCCAGTCAGCGGAATCGTGTGCGAAATCGCGATTCCGCACACGATTTCGCATCCATAAATTTGAAAATCAAAATACCAACCATAAATTTGCAGCAATAAAAAGCACGGTGGATTAAGTCCTCATTCACCCTCATGCAGTAATCAGCAGGACAATGCATCTTATATGTACAAAACTTTACTTACCGGAGGTTTAATCCTCCTTGCCGGCACGGCAGTGGCAGATACAGTCTCGCCATTGCGAACAAAATTCAACGCGGGCCTAACCCAAAGGCAGGAAGTGCTGTTCGAGGATTTCAGCAACGTCCCCGACGGGGAGACCGAATATATCGATCCCTGGGGCTACCGCTACACCGACATGATAGCGAGCCGCTATGAGGAGCCGGGCAGATACATCGACAATTCCTACACTCCCACCACCGGCACCTGGGAGGGTGACTGCGTCTACGCCGGCAAAAACGGCACTGTAGTGCTCCAGCCGGGAAACGCCATGATGGGAGGATACCTCAACACTCCTCTCGGCGACTATTCCGGCGACCTGACCGTGACGGTGAGATGCAGATACGCCACCGCGTTCTACCCTACAGATGAGAATGACTCAGGCTACGGCTCGACAGATGGCTCCGACTTCACATTCGGTGTCAGAATCGGAGGCTATGATAAGGGCGGAATACCGGTGACTGACATCGACTACAACGCCACAATATTCGCACGCCAGATATATCAGAACGACGGATGGGTGGAATGTGAGTTCACATTCCGCAACGAGAGCGCCAACAGAGACGGCTTCCTCCAGTTTATGACGGCAAGCGCCATCGAGATCGACTGGATCAGGGTGATGGATGAGGCCACATACCTTTCCGCGCCCGTAGTGGATGGAGCGTCGAACTTCACCAACGACGGATTCACCATCAACTGGCAGCCGGTGAGACGCTCGTTCGACTATTTCATCGACCTCTGGAAAGCGGTCTACACCGAGCAGCAGGGCGTCAACGACCTCTATGATTTCGAGAACGGCGTAGTGCCCGACTGCTTCGCATCTTCCGACGGAACACTGGTGGAAGGAATCGGCAAAGACGGCACAGACGGCTTCCGCATCAATGCCTCTGGAGCCGACAACGCAGTCACGACACAGACATACGACACACCGCTCACCACCGCTGACCTCAACTTCATGTTTGAGCTCAACAACATGGACCCCGATGAGGAATTCTGGTATGGAAGCCTTGTCATCGAGGGTCTGACCGACAACGGCTGGGAGACGCTGATGGACACCATGTGCGACGGCTACTGGACGCCCGGATGGTATTATTTCGACTGGAAAGGGGAAGGCCCGGCTTTCGAAGGCAGATACTATGCCCTGCGCTTCTACACCAAGAACATGGCAGATGACAATTATGTGGCACTCGACAACATACATCTCTGGACTCCACGCCCGTTCACTCTGGAAAGAATCTATGATCCGGAAAGGGGATATATCCAGAATCCGGATAATGATGATGACCCATACAATCTATACACATACACCGACCACAGAGCCCCATGCTCATACACCGTCACAGGTCTTGATCCGGATGGAGAGTATTATTACCGTATAAGAAGCCATAATGTGTATGATTTCGCCGGCACCGAACGCCACCACGCACTCGGAGTAGCTGCACCGGCGCTCCAGAAACCGTCAGAAATCACCGACACCTCATTCACCGCCATATGGACCGACGCTCCTAAAGCCCAGAGTTATATCGTGACGAAATATTTGGCCGAGAGCTGCGAGACAGCCACTCCGGAACTCGCAATATTCGAGGAAGGCTTCTCCAACTGCGAGGGTGGCAAGACCCTCGCAGAGATGGATCCTCTCAACAACAAAGCCGAGAGCAGACTTGACGAATTTACCGATATGCCCGGCTGGACAGGCATGAACAACTACACGGGAGAGTATCTGCTCGGCTGCGCCGATTATACCGGGTTACTGCTGTCACCGGAACTTCCCGTGAATCCCAACAGAGGCTCCTACAAGATATATGTGGAGGGCTATGGCAACTACGGTGATATGCTGAAACTGGAATGCACCCTCTCCGGCCATTTCATAACACTTCCCTTCGAGGAAGACGGGCATGTGAGCGCACTGCTTGAAATCGAGTCAGCCCTCTTCGGAGACAGGATAAAGTTCTCCTCCACATCCTTCGGTCCGTTCGCTCTGGCGCAGTTTAATGTAAGCCAGGACGTGGAAGCCGGTGATATCCTAAGGATATATCAGGAGCAATACACCGTTCCGGCCGGGATTGAGAAGCTGACTCTCGACAATCTTGACGCTGACAGAAAATATGGCTATAAGGTCACCGCAAAATATGACTGGGAGAAAGAGACCGCATACTCGTCATCCACGGATATAATGGTGGTAGACAAGGTTACAGGTGACTCCTTCATCCAGACCAAGGTGGAGGGTATCAACGAGGAACTCACGGAAACCGGTCGATATAATGCAGCCGGCATCTCCGTCGGAAATGACTATAAAGGAATAGTATTCATCCGCATGTCGGATGGCTCCGTAAGAAAGACCATACAATAACCATTCATCAGACTGTTGTTGCCCCGGCCAGTTCTTGAGGAATAGGTCGGGGCTATCCCTATGATATTCGGTCTCCATTCTTCCTGAATTCTTCAACGAGTATCTCAAGGACTGAATCCTCACTATTCATTTAAGAGTGAAATTTGAAGGGACAAGAGTAAAGCAAGAGATACATGGGTTGGGCATTCTCATCACGTTAAATAGCATTTCTTTTAAGTTAAATACCCGGCTAAATGTTAATTTAGTGATATAAGATTGTTTTTGAGAGGAATTAATTTGGATATCTCACGCTGAAAGCGTTATCTTTGTAGCACGAATTTGACACTTGTCTGGTTGTTATACCTCACAAGTCCTTTCCTTAAGCAGCTCAGGGAAAGTGATCATATCCCTCGCCTCGTAATAAGGAATCAAAGCCCGGATGTTGTAGGCTCCGGGCTTTTTTCTTGCTCCTACAAAGCAAGTCCAATGCCGGTACTTACGGCAGAAAGGAGGTGTAACAACCAACTATGACAAATGTCAAATTCGTTGACGGAAAGCGTTATCGTCTCGTATATGCGAAATATATCCGTAAAAACGGTAGAATCGTATACCCGAAACGTGCGAAAGCATTCCGATTCTGGGTCGAAGACTGACGCTTGAGTCGGAGGGGCGTTCCTACAGCGCCCCTCTTTTTCGTGATGATGACCGGATTGGCGGGAACGCAGGTGGAAAGCGGAGTCTCGGGACGGAACTACGGCGCTTCATAACGCGACAGGGCGTAGATCGACTACATGCCGGCATTGACGAAGAGCACGGTGTCGGAAGGCACCATGTCGCATTCTTGCCGCAGCCGCTTCTTCAATAGCTCCATACAGCAGCAAATTTACACAATTTTCCCGACATATCCATATAAGCCACGCAAATGTTCAGTCAGTAACATCTCAAAGAGGAGATCAGGATTAGAGAAAAACGGGGGTGAGGCTGATTTTTTGGGGCGTAGGCGCGGAAATGTCGCGATTTTAACCTACCTTTGCACCGCAAAACGAATAATAGTCAAATCTACACCTCACAACAACAATGACAAAAGCAGAAATTGTAAGCGACATCGCGAAACAGACCGGCATCGACAAGGCCGCAGTGCTCACAGTCGTGGAGCAGTTGATGACAGTGGTGAAAAGCAGTCTCGCCCATGGAGAGAACGTATATCTCCGCGGCTTCGGCACATTCGGCATCAAGCAGAGGGCCACGAAGACAGCGCGCGACATCAGCAAGAACACCACGCTTATAGTGCCCGCACATCCGATACCCCACTTCAAGGCCGCCGACTGCTTCAAAGACGAGGTCGCCAAGCTCTGAACAACAAGCCGACGCCTGCGCGGCGACAGTCACGGCATGCTGAAGGGAGACTCCACCGGGAGCCTCCCTTCAGTCGCAATATAACCGAAGGAAAAGCTTTGTGAACCGGATTTTTATTGTAATTTTGCACATCATGAAAAGATTTCTCGTACCATTTGCCATCATGACCGGAGTCATGATGCCGACCACAGCCGAAAGCGCCAGCAGACGCCTCATCAACAACGGCTGGCAATTCCATCTCACCGACAGCGTCACTTTCAATATGCAGCCCGAGGCAATCGCCGACTCCCTCTGGAGCGACGTGCGCCTGCCCCACGACTGGAGCATCCGGCTTCCCTTTTCGCGCGAGGCCGCTCCCGGCAACGACGGCGGCTATCTGGCCGCCGGCCTTGGATGGTATAAGACAGTGCTCGACATTCCTAAGCTTCCCGCCGACCGCATGTTGAAGCTCTATTTCGAGGGCGTGTATGAGAAATCGGAGGTCTACGTCAATGGTCATCCCGCCGGGGGTCATCCCTATGGCTACACCTCCTTCTTCGTAGACATCACCCCATATCTCAAGGCAGGAAATAACGAAATTATGGTTAAGGCCGACAACTCCTCACAAAAAAACAGCCGCTGGTACACCGGCTCCGGCATCTACCGCAACGTATGGCTGGTGGAGAGCGCCGACATTCGCGTTGCCGACTTCGGCGTGGGGATACAAACGCCCGACCTCTCTACTGCCGATATCACGGTGACTGTGGAAAACACTACTTCCCGCCCCAGGGAGGTAGAGGTGACAGCCGATGTCGACGGCATCCTCAGCTCACAAAAGATAAGCCTGACACCGAATGAGATGAAGGATACGAGGCTCACGATCAAGATGCCGAATGCAAAACCATGGAGCCCTGACACACCTGTACTCTACACAGCCAGGATAAGCGTGAGCGAGAACGGCAAAGCAATCGACACGGCAGAGGAGACCTTCGGCTTCCGCACCATAGGGTGGAACGCCGTTGATGGCGTGACCATCAACGGCAAGAGCATATTGCTAAACGGCGGATGCGTGCATCACGACAACGGCATACTCGGAGCTGCGGCCTACGACCGCGCCGAGCGGCGCAAGGCCGAGCAGCTCAAGGAGGCCGGCTTCAATGCGGTGAGGACCTCACACAATCCTCCGTCGGAGGCATTCCTCAAGGCATGCGACGAACTCGGATTACTTGTAATCGACGAGGCATTCGACGGCTGGAGAGACGCCAAGAACGACTTCGATTATCATCTGCTCTTTGATGAATGGAGCGGCAGAGATCTGGAAGCGATGGTGAGACGCGACCGCAATCATCCCTCCGTGATATGCTGGAGCATCGGCAATGAGATCATGGAGCGCAAGAAACCGCAGGCGGTCGCCGACGCCCACCGCCTTGCCGGGATATGCCGGAGCATCGACACCACGCGCCCGGTGACGCAGGCCCTCGCTTCATGGGATGCCGACTGGGAAATCTACGATCCGCTGGCGGCCGAGCACGATATAGTGGGTTACAACTATATGATCCATAAGGCCGAGGGAGACCATGAGAGGGTGCCCGACAGGGTGATGATTCAGACGGAATCGTATCCCAAGGACGTATGGAGCAACTACCGGATGGCGAAAGACCACAGCTATGTGGCCGGCGATTTCGTATGGACAGCTATCGATTATATCGGAGAGTCAGGCATCGGACGATGGTATTATGAAGGAGATGTGGAAGGCGAGCATTATCAGCGGCCCCTCTATCCCTGGCACGCGGCCTACTGCGGCGACATCGACCTGACGGGACTCCGTAAGCCGGTGAGCCACTACCGCTCTATGCTCTGGAACGGGAACGGCGAGAAGCTGTATATAGCCGTGCGCGAGCCGGACGGATATAACGGACGGATCAAGACAACCCAGTGGGGCACATGGCCCACATTCGAGAGCTGGAACTGGCCCGGCCACGAGGGGAAGCCTATCGAGGTGGAGGTCTACTCCCGTTATCCTCAGGTGCGGCTCTATCAGGACGGCAGGCCTGTAGGGGAAAAGCAGACAGAGGAGATGAAAGCCGTGTTTACCGTAGACTACGCTCCAGGGCGAATCATGGCCAAAGGTGTGGATAACGGCGAGGAGCTGGAGTCGATGACGCTGGAAAGCGCCGGTGACGTGGCCGCCGTCAGGCTGACGGCCGACCGCAATGAGATAGCGGCCGACAGAGAAGACCTGTCGTATATCACGATTGAGTGTGTCGATGACAAGGGACATGTGGTGCCGGTTGCCGACAATGAGCTGACAGTCACTGTGGATGGCCCGATTGAACTGATTGGCCTCGGTAACGCCGACATCAAGGACAATGATCCCTACTTCGACAACACCCACAAGGCATGGAAGGGAAGGGCACTCGGCGTGGTAAGGAGCAACGGCAATGCCGGTGCAGCGACCGTAACCGTGAAAGCCAGGAACGCCTCCGGAGCCGATATTACCAGTCGAGTGAAAATCAATGCTTCAGGAGAAGTAAGAAAGTGAATCAGTAGTCGACTCTGTCGGGCTTGTCGCGCCAGAGACGGAATGCGTATATGGCCTTGTCACCCATGAGGCGTTCGGCGGGGAGCCGGCGTTTCCGGCGTGGCAGGGCCAGCTCGTCATAGATGAAGGAGTCGTCAAAGCCGATCTCGCGGGCATCGTCTTTATCGTTGCCGTAATAGATCCGGTCGATATGAGCCCAGTAGATAGCTCCGAGACACATTGGGCACGGCTCGCAGGAAGTGTATATCTCGCAGCCGCTTAGGTCATGGGTGCCGAGCTTGCGGCAGGCATCGCGTATGGCGCTGACCTCTGCGTGTGCTGTCGGGTCATGGTTGGTGGTGACGCGGTTGACGCCGGTGGCTACGATTTCTCCGTCACGTGCAATCACGGCGCCGAAAGGGCCACCTCCGGCGGCGACATTCTCAATGGAAAGCTCAATGGCCATCCCCATCAGTTCTTCTTTCGTCATATATGGTTCTGTGTGATTCGTCTTACAATTCTTCAATCCGTTCTGGAGTAAGGCGTGTCGCCTTGCAGATAGTTGGAATATCCAGGCCAAGGGTCTTCATGTTTTTTGCGATTTCCATAGCACTCTCCGCGCTGCCTTCCAGGCGACCTTCCTGACGACCTTCCTGACGGCCTTCCTGACGGCCTCTTTCCCATTCGCCTCTGGCAACGGCAAGATTGTCGCGGTAGACGCGCAGGGATTCATCATACATGCTGCGTTCCGGCTCGTCCATCGCCTCGATTTCCGCTATGCTTCCCAACCGGTCAAATATCGCCTTCTGTGCCGCGAACGGCATCCTGGTCCATTCTTCCTTCGTCATAGATATTTATGGCCTAATTACCATTGGCTGCCTTATAAACTATTATAGAAATACAATAGTTTACATTCATCTGCAGTTTCGACGCAACATCTCCAGCCCGAGTTTCTCAACTATGCCGGTAACCAAAGCATTACCCATAAGAAATGCCCGACGCATATTGGAAGCCCCTTCCGTATGGTTATCGGGAAACATATTCAATCTCTCAAGCTCTATAGGAGTGAGTCTGCGGTAGCGCCCGCTTTCGGTAAGAACCACATGCTTAAACCTGGAGGGTGCTCCACCACCTTCTCCGGTGATGATTGTCCTTGACGGCTTGTCGACACTGTCAGGAAATGCCATAGCACCTTCCGAATAATTATACTCGAATCCTGTCTCCTTATTGACACGCTTCTCTGACTTTCCTCCCTTAGCATATTCCCATTTAGGCACATCGGCTTCACGGATGAAGAACTCTTCCGATACCATGGATTCCGGCAGCATTATATCTCCAAGAGTCACGCATATTCCATCATATAATGGTTCCGTAGCGACGGTATATACCTTTCGATTCACCATCACGCCACTATTTTTGAATGGCGTAAGTGACTTGCCTTTATTGAAATTTTGTGATACTTCCGACAAAGGCCCCATGATTATGAATGATTGAACTGCTGCCGGTGACAACTCCTTTATTTTAAAGGTGTTCGCCATCACACCGCTTTTGAATATCCAATCAGGAGCAGCAGTGAACGATTTTGCAAGCTCAGTATCATTACGATAGGCGAACATATATGTCCGACGTCTACGTTGCGGCATGCCATAATCCGCAGCATTGACCACTCTCCACTCCACTACATATCCAAGATCTGAGAGAGACGCCAGGATGATTGCAAAATCACGTCCTCTCTGTGACGCCGGAGAACTGAGTAGCCGGTCAACATTTTCAAGCATCAGATATTTAGGAGGATTGTGATGACTGCTGAGTATACGGTGAATCTGCCACCACAACACACCCTTTTTCCCTTCAATACCTCCAGAATTCTTAAGAGTCGTGGCAACTGAATAATCCTGACAAGGGAAACCACCTACCAGCAAGTCTCCATCAGGAATCTCAGAGACATCGACAGTATTGATATCCTGATTTGAATGTCCCAGATAACCAAACCGCCTGCAATAAACCAATGATGCGTCCTGACGTTTGGTGGATGGCTCCCACTGGTTGCTCCATACTGTTTTAAACCTTTCAGAGGCTCTTTCCAGTCCTATGCGAAATCCTCCGACACCCGCAAACAACTCAATTACCCTGATATCATCAGGATGCGTTTCTTCATCCTCAAACTGAAACAAGGATGTCTGTCTGCAAACCTGACTATAAGCAGCCAGAGGCTCACACAAAACATCATTTATTATTATGTTATCTATATTATCATACATGGTCACTGTTTTCATCAATAATTTTCTTCACAAAATCCGCGTTAAACCAGTAACAATACTTCTCCGCCACTCCCCCATGGGGATTCTCGGTATATTGAATTTTCTTTGCCGCTTTTGGTCTCACATGGAAATCCCGCTTATCAGAAATGCTCCAGAAATTTTCAAGACTTATCTTATTCGCAGCAACAGTTTCCCGGATATGCTCCCAGTATTTCTGTGCATGTACAAGGTCTTGCGGAGACATAGTCCAGAAAAACACCTTGTCCAGAACATATGACTGTTCTTCTACATCAATATTCTTCTTGTTGTTATGAATTGTAATTGTCTCACCTTCCTTTGGCTTGAAAACAACAAATAGAAATCTATTGGTAAACAGTTCATATACTTCTGATTCCACCCATTCATCATTTTCGAGTATTTCCTGATAATCAATATTTTTAAACGACATCGCTTCTTTCGGCATGCCGTTGTTCCTTAAGCGTACAGTCTTCATAATAATGCCGGATTTAACGAATTCCTCAGCATTATTAATGCGTTTGCTTTTTGAATTGGATGCTATAAGCCCGGCGACATCGGCATATTTACTTTTAGCCTGATAAGGAGACACACCTATCTTTTCGCATATCTCCTCATAGTTCAGGCCATAATAAGGTGTAAACCTTTCGATGATTATCTGCTCAAATGATTTGGTTTTAAGTTCATTATAGCTGACCAGAGCGAATTCACCTGCTTTATGAGATTTATAATTACAATAATTATCCGTACCGGAATCTGCGACATGCTTTAAGATATAACGCATATATGCAGGCTTGAGGCTGAAAGCCCGCTTGAAAGCCTTTATTGAAGAGTATGGTTGCTTCTGTGGAGAATCTCCTTTCTGCCCTTTACGGCACGCACCAAGATAGACAGTATCGCCTTCCGAAAGACAATGTGCCTCTCCATTCCTAACCTTACTGGCAATAGTCTCGTAGTCCTTCTTTATCAGAAGAAGGTCCTTTTCGGGTATCTGCCATAAGACTCGGAATAGAAATGTATAATCGTATATAGGAGTTCCACTGATATGGAGATAGAAAAGCAAAAGCATCAATCTGCATTTCGCAAGAACATGAGAATCCTCGAATTTCGTGTCAACAAGCTCGAAGTAATCAATCATCGAGCATACCAAACGTTCCTTGATACGGTAGGACTCTCCGGTTTTGGATTTTAACAAAGGGGTGCATTTCAATTCAACGCCTGCCTCTTTAAAATCCGGGTCTCTGGAAGAATTAACCTCATACTTAAAAAACAACTCCTCCACCATTTGACCTAAACCACCTTTCCCTTTGCGTTTATGCTCGACTACATCATTTCCTAAAAGTGTATGTATGGACTGGCCGATTAAAAACCGGCTGTAATCAAATATCGACAAGGGATTATGT
>CECF01004406.1_pt1 | contig 37205 bp, 23 predicted proteins | sample 554751 | NCBI WGS metagenome assembly CECF01 (sample SAMEA3182099, study PRJEB8094) | gut metagenome | biome: human; feature: gut; material: Stool; isolation source: human stools | place: Canada | collected 2012-06-12 | reverse complement strand
CAAGCTCCTATCGTTGAGAACCCTCTTCTCTTATATTTTTAATTATGCACCGACATTTCGGCTTGTGCCCATTTTTAGGCACGAAAAAAACCGCAGAATCGATTGATATTCTGCGGCTTGTCTTAATTTTGTCTTGTGCCGTCCGGAAGGTGTTCGGAACACTTAGTGGAGCTGGAGGGACTTGAACCCTCGTCCAAACGTGGAACTAATGAGCTTTCTACGTGCGTAGTCTCAAGTTGATTTTCGTGCTGTGGCAGGCCTGAAACCACCAACCGCAGCCTTATCCCCTAAGTTTTCGGGGGGCTTCCGGGGAACCGGCCTCCCTATCTCCGATATTTTAGCACCGCCGGGTCGGTTAGTCTCGGAAAAAGGACAACCGGGCGATGTCTTGTCGCTGCAACTGTTGCGGCGATTAAGCTTTACCTACTGTTCTTCGGTTAAGCAGCAAGAGCGTAGTTGTTTTCGCCATTTAAATTGGTCGGGACCTGATATTATAGAGCGTAGGTCTCAAAGCTCTGCACGCTTACACACCACTTCTACACGCTGTCAAAACCGGTCAGCCCCGTTTTGTCGTTCCCTGTGGCAGAAAGATTTTGCAAATATAATACTTATTTTCCGAGATATACAAATGTCAAACATTAAATAATGTGAAATTTTGCGTATTGTCCTTTTGTTTTCAACCTTAAGGCATATTTGTTTCTACTTTTAAGTCTGTCATTCAATTTTTGGGTGTTTTTTATGCCGATATTTTTCTCAATGCGGCATGGAATAGTTAATTTTGCACGATATTTCGCAGTGATATGAATAAAACTATAGAAATCGACGGGATGACCGTGGCCTACAATGTGACAGGCGACGGGCCTCGCCCCGTGATTGTCATGCATGGCTGGGGCTGCACGTCGGCGACAGTCGCGTTGCTGGCCGATGCCTGTTGTGATGCTTCGACGACGGTCTACAATCTCGACCTCCCCGGCTTCGGCATGTCGACCGAACCGTCGACGGTGTGGGGAGTAGGGGAGTACACCACTCTTGGCGAGAAGTTCGCCCGACGGCTCGGCATCGGGCGCCCGGTGTTGGTTGGCCATTCATTTGGCGGACGATTAGCTATCGTATACGCCTCACGCAACGATGTCGACAAGGTGATATTGGTCGATGCTGCCGGGATAAAGCCGCGTCGGTCGTTTAAATATTATTTCAAGGTATATTCCTATAAACTGGCAAAGCGTATGGCTCCCCTTTTGTTGGGGAGAGAGAGGGGGCAGGCCCTGATAGATAAGATGAGGGGCAAGGCTGGCTCAAGCGACTATAACAATGCGTCTCCGCGCATGAGGGCGATAATGAGCCGCGTTGTCAACGAAGATTTGACCCATCTCCTTCCTCAAATCAAGGCTTCGACCTTGCTTATATGGGGTACGGCCGATACAGCCACGCCTATTTCTGATGCTCAAAAGATGGAGCGGCTGATTCCCGATGCCGGCCTGGTGGCATACGAGGGTGCCGGGCACTATTCCTTCCTCGAGCGCCCGGCGCAGACAAAGGCCGTAGTTGCAAGTTTCCTTAATTTCAAACGATGATGATTACTACAATATTATATACGGTTGCGACCCTTCTCGGCTTAGGTAATCTTGCCGTCGAATTGCGGCGCGACCTGATGATGTTTCAGCAGAACAGTTACCGCGCCGACCGCTATCGTCGATGGCTTTCCGCTTCGGGCGACACGACTTCGGGCTGGCGCCTGTGCGGAATACTTATATTCTTCCTGGCTCTGATGCCGCTCGTACCGTCAACCCCGGCAGTGGTCTTGTTGGCAATTTTCTTCTTGTTAAATAGCTTGACTCTTGTCAAGCGTAAGTACAAGAAGCCGCTCGTGATGACCAACCGTGCAAGGCGCATATATATCACTGCCTTTTTTGTTGGCGCGATTGTTTGCGCTGTGGGTATGCTCCTCTTCGGGCGTTTTGGTGTCGACAGCATGCTTTTCGCACTCGCCGAGTCGTTATTGTTCTGCTACTGTGTGTCGCATGGCATTATCCTTTCTGCCGCCGCATTGCTGTCGCCGGTAGAAAAGTCAATCAACAATGGCTACATACGCGATGCTCGCAATATTTTGGCCCAGATGCCCGGTTTGCGCATAATCGGCATCACCGGAAGCTATGGCAAGACCAGCACAAAGCACTATCTCTACCGCATCTTGTCGGAGCAGTACGAGACACTGATGACCCCCGGCAGTTACAATACCACCCTCGGCGTGGTGCGCACAATCCGCGAACTGCTCAAGCCATACCACGAGGTATTCATCGTCGAGATGGGGGCGAAGCAGCCCGACGACATTGCCGAAATCTGCCGGATAGTCCATCCGCGCCGTGGCATCATTACCGCAGTCGGGCCGCAGCACCTCGAGTCGTTCAAGACCATCGAGGCCGTGCAGGCTACAAAGTTCGAACTTGCCGACGCGCTGCCTTCCGACGGCCTTGTGGTTGTCAACAACGATTTCGAGATGATAGCCTCGCGCCCGGTAAGCAACGTGCCCTGTCTGCGATATGCCGTCAAGAACACCGAGGAAGCCGACTATATCGCGCGCGACATTAGTTATAGTGCCTCCGGCACCGACTTCACCGTCATCCGTGTCAGCGACGGCAAGGAGCTGCGGCTCCACACGCGCCTCGTGGGCGAGTGCAATGTGTCGAACCTCCTCGCGGCCGTGGCTATGGCCGTGGCTATGGGCGTGCCCGACGACCGCATAGTCTATGCAGTCAGCCAGATTGAGCATGTAGAGCACCGCCTTGCCGTCAAGCACATTTCATCAGACCTTACCATTATTGATGATGCCTTCAACAGCAACCCGGCCGGCGCGGCAATGGCCCTCGATGTCCTCGCGGCAATGAAGCCGGGCGGACGTGTCCTCGTCACCCCGGGCATGATTGAGCTTGGCGACCGCCAGTATGAGCTCAATGCCGACTTCGGCGAGAAGGCTGCCGTGTCGGCCGACACCGTCATTGTTGTTGGACAATATAACCGCGATGCAATCGTAGAAGGTCTCAAGCGCGGAGGCATGGCCGACGAGCACATCGTCATCGCCGACAGTTTCGCCGATGCCCAGGTGCAGCTCAACAGTCATGCGTTCCCGGTCAAAATCATACTTTACGAAAACGACCTCCCCGACACATTCAAATAACTTAAGTTTCGCAAGTCTATGACATGCTCACTGTAAATAGTTTATGGTTTAGTGTTTAGCCTTTATAAGTCAATTCAAACTCTCTCCATAATATATAAGTTCAAGAAATGAAAACAACCTTAGGCGTATTCTTTGGTGGACGCTCCACCGAACACGAGATATCTGTCATATCGGCCAACCAGGCCATCGCGGCGATTGATACCGATAAATATAATGTAGTACCTATTTATATAGCTAAGGACGGCCACTGGTATACCGGCGAGGCCCTGACCAAGGTGGCCAATTATCGCAACATCAAGGAGCTGCTTGCTTCGTGTAGCGAGGTATATATGCGCCCCGTCTATGGCGACTACAACCTTTATCCAGCCAAGCGTTCCGGATTATTCGACAAAGGCAAGCCCCTTGCTACGCTCGATGTCGTTATCCCCGTGCTGCACGGCTCGAATGTAGAAGACGGCATCTTCGAGGGCGTGCTCGAGACCATAGGTATACCCTACGCCGGGTGCAACACCCTTGCCTCGGCAAACGGCATGGATAAAATCACCATGAAGATGATTCTCGCTGCCGACGGCATACCCGTGGTCGACTATGTGTGGTTTACCGACAAGCAGTGGGGCCGCGACCGCGATAACCTGATTAAGCGCATCGAGACCGAGCTTGGCTACCCGGTCATTGTCAAGCCCGCCAACCTCGGCTCGAGCATTGGCATCGGCAGTGCCCACGACCGCGACGAACTTGTGTCGCGCATCGACGACGCCTCGCGCTACTCGTCGCGTATCATCGTCGAGAAGATGGTCAAGAACCTCCAGGAAATCAACTGCGCCGTGCTTGGCGATGCCGACGAGTACCAGACATCGGTACTCGAAGAGCCAATCAAGAGCGGCGACTTCCTCGACTACGGCCAGAAATATATGGGCGGCAGCAAGACCGAGCGCGGCATGCAGGCATCGAAGAAGCGCATACCGGCCGACCTGCCCGACGACGAGACCAAGCGCATACAGCATCTCGCCGGCGAGACCTTCCGCGTGCTCGGCTGTCATGGCGTGAGCCGTGTCGACGTGATGATTGATGCCGACACCCGCGACATCTACGTCAACGAAATCAACACCATACCCGGCTCCTTGTCGTTCTACCTCTGGGAGGCCGCCGGCATAGGCTTTACCGAACTCATGGACAGGCTGGTGCGCCTGGCCCTCAAGCGCAAGCGCCAGCAGGAGACCAAGACCACCAGCTTCGACTCGAACATATTCGCCATGGGCGGCGGTGTCAAGGGCGCGAAAGGTGCCAAGGCATAAACCCTGAAAGGGCTTTTCTTGGCGATTTTTCAACTATTTTTCATCGCAAATATTATTTGTCTATTACAAAATAAAATACTAATTTTGCACGAGAAAGACATTCAACCTTCTAACACATCAATTATGAACCGTAAATTGTGCTATGTACTGGGTCTGGGCGTTGCCCTGACACTGAGTTCCTGTGGTAAGAAACTCGGCCAGTTCAGCTCTGATTACTTCAGTGTAAACCCCAACCCCCTCGAGGTTGTGGGCGAGAACGTGCCTGCAAGTGTCAGCGCTAAAATCCCTGCTAAATTCTTTGTCAAAAACGCCGAGGTCACCGTTACCCCCGTCCTGACATTCAATGGTCAGGAAGTCGCCTCTCAGTCCTATTCGTTCCAGGGCGAGAAGGTGCGTGGCAACAATCCCGTCATCTCATACGAGTACGGCGGCACACAGACCATCCCCGTAGACTTCAAATACCAGCCCGAGATGGCAAAGAGCGAGCTCATGCTCGACTTCACCGTCACCCAGGGCAACAAGAAATATGTCCTCCCCCGTGTCAAGGTCGCTAACGGCGTTGTCGCCACTGCAGCTTTCGCAAATGCCGCCGGCGTAACACCCGCGATTGCTCCCGATGCCTTCCAGCGCATCATCAACGAGAAGTATGCCGCCGACATCATGTTCCTCATCAACCAGGCAAACATCCGCGCCGGCCAGCTCAACAGCGATGCCATGCTCGAGCTTCAGAAAGAAATCAAAGAGGCCAACGGCGACACCGCCCGCGTACTCCAGGAAATCAACATCCAGTCGTACGCCTCGCCCGACGGTGGTGTAGAACTCAACACCAAGCTTGCTGCAAACCGCGAGAAGAATACCAAGGGCTATGTAGAAAAACAGCTCAAGAAAGACAAAATCACCGAGTTCGGCGAACTTACCGCACAGTTCACCGCCCAGGATTGGGAAGGCTTCCAGAAGCTCGTTGCCCAGAGCAACATCCAGGACAAAGACCTCATCCTCTCTGTTCTTTCGATGTACAAAGACCCCGAGCAGCGCGAACGCGAAATCCGCAACCTCTCGTCAGTCTTCGAGCAGCTTGCCGACCAGATTCTGCCCCAGCTCCGCTATAGCCGCATCACAGCATCTATCGACGTGATTGGCAAGAGCGACAGCGAAATCAAGGCCCTCGTAAACAGCAACCCCAAAGCCCTCTCGGTCGAGGAAATCCTATATGCCGCCACACTTACCGACGACAACGCCCAGCGCCTCAAAATCTACGACCAGGCCGCCCGTCAGTATCCCAACGACTACCGCACATGGAACGACCTCGGCATGGCTCAGTATGTCGACGGTGATTATGATGCCGCAAAGGCTTCGTTTGCCAAGGCTGCACAGCTCACCAAGAACGGCGAGCCCCAGATGAACCTCGGTCTTATCGAGATGCTCCAGGGTAACTACAGCAAGGCCAACCAGTACTTCGGCTCTGCTGCCGGTGTCAAGGAACTCGGCGACGCCATGGGCGTTTACTACCTCAAGCAGGGCGATGCCGCTGCCGCAGTGAAAGCCTTCGGCGACACCAAGAGCAACAACGCCGCCCTTGCCCAGATTCTTACCAAAGACTACAGCAAGGCTAAGTCGACCCTCGCCGCAATTGACCGTCCCGACGCCACCACCTACTACCTGATGGCCGTCCTCGGTGCCCGCACCAACAACGAGTCGATGCTCAACACCAACCTCCGTCAGGCTGTGCGTCTCGACAGCAGCCTCGCAAAACGCGCTGTCGACGACCTCGAGTTCGCAAACTACAACCTCTCGAAGGCTCTCAACTAATCCGAAACAATTTCAATCCCAAAAAGACGCGACCCGCCGGGCCGCGTCTTTTTTTGTGTATCATAGTAACGCGCCGTGGCGCAATGTCATGAATTTAACGGTGGAAAAAATCATTTTATCAAACCGCCCACCAGTAGGGACGCGCCATGGCGTTGCCATTATAGGAACTTGACTCTCCGAGGCAAGCCAAAGGGTAGCACGGAAGGAGCTCGAATCTCCGAGACGAGCCAAAGGATAGTTTGAGAATGTACCGCCTGTGCGATGGCTTGTCTCGGAGAGCCAAGCTCCTACCGTGCTTAGCCCCTCGGCCCTGTGAGTTCATCCAATGGTAGCAAGGAAGGAGCATGGCGCTCCGCATAGGCATTGCGATTATAGGAGCTCGAATCTCCGAGACGAGCCAAAGTGTAGCATGGAAGGAGCTTGACTCTCCGAGGCAAGCCAAAGGGAGGTTTGAGAATGTACCGCCTGTGCTATGGCTTGTCTCGGAGAGTCAAGCTCCTACCGTGCTTAGACCCTCGGCCCTGAGAGTTCATCCAATTATACTCCTCCGAAAAGTCGCCGAAAGGCGACTTTTGTGCTTCAAAAACTCTCGAAAATCGGCTTATTGTATTTTTTAACTATAATACCAAAATTCATTTAACATCATTTAACTAAATGGGGGGGTAAATGTAAAATTGTGTTTAACTTTGCATCGGCAATAATACGCCTCGTGACATTTATAAATCAAAAATCATAATATCCGAATGAAAATCATCCTCTAATCCTCATCATTTGTAGCAAATAAAGCTACTCTAAACCAACGAAAAAAAGAACTTAATATATTAACTAATCAATCCATTTAACATGCAAAAGAAATTACTTGCTTGTTTGTTGGTGGCACCCGTGGCCGGCACAGCCATGGCAGACATCTCTATCGAGACATTTCCGCCAACAGAAGCCCCGTCGTTGACCACAACGCCTGGGTCGGACTTTAAATACAACTTTGACAATGGCAACGGTTTGCTTGCTCCAGTTGGAACAGGTACTGTTACATTGAGCAAGGTAAAACTCTATCCAGGTGCCTATAAACTTACACTTGCCGGCTGTGACAATATCAAACTTGAAATCGATGGCATTTCAGTTAAAAAAGAGGCTGAAGGGGAGTATACATTTACAATCGGTGGCAATTCTGAAAAAGATGTAACCGTTAAGATATCTGCTGACAACCCCTCGTTAGGTTTTGGATATAAAAAAGCTACTCTTGATATAGTTCTTGACGAAGCTACTCTTAAAGAAATCAGCACTGCTTTGCAAGCCGAGCTTGACAAAGTGGTTCTGAAGCCTTTCTCAGAACATAACAACGACGCTGCTCTGAAATCCGAAGCTGAAGGCTACAATAAGACAAAATCGGATATTAAAGCCAAAATCGACAAGATTGCAGACAATACTCTCACACTTGAGGATTACAATTCATTCCAGCTTTGGAATGGAGCTGAAGGTTGCACAATTGCTACAGAGATAAGCAATCTGTCTACTAAAGTTGGTGAATTCAACGAAAAAGTAACTGTAGCAAACAAGCATGCCGAAAGTGACGAATACTACAACGGCGTAATGACCAACGTTGTTGGTGCTTTCGAGAAAAAAATCATAGCACTTAAAGAAAAAATTGCTAATAACGAGTTTTTGAAGGGTGTCATGGATAATGACCTTGATTCTCTTCAGGCGCGTCTCGATGAAATCGAAGTAAAGTTTAACGAAGCTCAAAAAACGCATTCTTGTAACCGAGCAGAAAATTATCCCATGGCTAATCCCTATTTTGAGGTAACCAAAACCTGGGCTAACATTCAAGCAAAGTACGATAATGCTGTTGCTGACCAAGACGCTTGGACAAACTACATGTCTGTCCTCGGCGATTTCAGGGTGTTCTATGCTGCAGAGGTTGACTCTATCAATGCTCAAAAAGGTGTTGAAGGCGTAACTGGGGACCCGTTCGCAACCAAGAAGGGTGATTACCTCAAAGCCGTACAGACTATCTTCGATGCCAATAACAGTGCATACGATGGCAATACATTGGCGCTTGGCTCACCTGCAGAAACCCTCAACACCGCTGCCGAAGCTATTAAGGCAGAAGGTACCGTCCGTGGTGAAATTACTGCAAAGGTAAATGAGTTCAAGGCATTTGTCGAGCAGCAGAATACAGCTTATACCGCTGCTGCAAAGGAGTACAAAGACCTCACTGACCAATTCGCGACAGCAATAAAGGACGTAACAGTTCCTACAAGCCAGAAAGTCGACTACGAAGCTCGTGAAAAAGCTGTTGATGATGCTCTAAAGGCTTTGGATGCTTTCTATAAGGATGCGTATGGCAAAACCGATATAAAGGCTGGCGAAACCATGTGGCCTGAATATCAGGCAAACGTTGATGCTGTTACAACTGCTCTTGAATACCTCAAGAATGCTATTAAGAGTTATGAGGGCATAAACGGACTTGCGACAGAGCTTGATAAAGTTCAGGCTCAGATAGAAGAGAATGGAAAAGAACTCGATAAACTTGCCAAAGGTGAGTTCGCCTTCAAGCTTGTCGAAAAGCTGGGTGCAACAAAGACAGAGCTTGATAATGCTATCGCTGCACTTGAGCCCGGCCAAGACACTGCCGACATTAAAAAACAAATAGGCGAGTACGAAGCTGCTGCTAAAGTAATCTTCGAAGCCCTTAACGGTGCTATCGCAAAATACAATGGCTTCGCTGATGACATTAAGGCCTATGAGGATTTCATTGGCAAGAAAACCTTAATTATAGGTAAAACTGAGGCAGATGCCTTCAGGACTGATGATGAAAATACTCAGCTAAAAGCTCTTAAAGAGAAACTCGCTGGATTCGCTACCGCTATCAATGCCGTAACATCTCTCGACAATCAGGCTTGCTACGCCCAGGCTGTGATACTCGATGGTGACTATAAATCGTGGACTCTCGATGTGGCTGCTGCCAAGGGTAACTTTGCTCAGTTAGCAACAAAGGCTAATGAGAAATTCGCTCAGGGTGAGGTCGATAAGCAAGTTGCACTTATCGACGAATTAAAGAAGGCAGGACTCGAAGGTATTGATTTAGTTCCTGTCGATAAACTGACTGGTGAGATGAGTGCAGCAGAAACTGCTGTTACTGCTGCTGGTCAAGATATCGACGCCCTTGCAAAATGCGATACACAGCTTCAGGATGTTGTCAACCATTGTGCTAAATTCAATGCACAAGTTATGGCATATAAAACGGAGATAGATAAAATCGCCGATGTACAGGGTCAGCTTACAGCTGCAGCTGCTGTAAATGACACCACAATGGACCCTGCAAAGACTTACTTTACAAAGGCAATCGCAGGATATGAGGAAGACCTCTCTAAACTGATTGAAGACCTTTCCGCTGCGCTTTATAACGAATCTATCGAGATTAATGCAGACGGAACAACCAATTTCTCAAAGCCTGCAAATACTCTTGATACCGTTGGTGAGGAATTGGAGAAGACAATCAAGATGAATCAGGCTAACTACGACGAACTCCTTGTTAAGTCGCAGAACGTGCTCAAACATATCGACACCGTTATCGAATTCATCAATAAGAATTGTCAGAATGAAGAGAAACGCGCCGAATATGTTAATAGTCTGAACACCATTAAGTCGACCGACCTTGCGAAGGTTGACCTGGAAATGACTGGCGATTTCGGAAAGGGTGGACTCAACGCCGCAGCAAAGGGTGGCTATATCAACAAATATGATGCAATCCTTGAGGCCGCATCAAAAGTTCAGACCGATTTCGACGGTGAGGTTTCTGGTCTTAATGAAGCTACAGCCGGTGCCTGGAAAGAAAGCATTGCAAAACTCCGTGCAGACAAAGATGCTGCTGTAAACGTCTACAACGCCTTCTACTACGATATCCAAAACAAGGGCTACCGCGAGTTTATAAGCGATGCCCTGCAGAGCCACGCTCATTTGTTCGACTACGCTCCGCAAATCACAAAGCTCGAAGGTGAAATCCAGAAATACATCGATGATTGCAACGCTAGTGACTATGTATTTTCGGAAGATGATTTCAAGAAAAACGCTCTCAATAATATTGAGGCAATGGGAACATCAATCGCGAATGATGTAGACGCTTTGGTAAAGAGCTTGAACCAGGTCAGTGCAGATTACTGGACTGACAAGAGCGACTATCGTGGTGGTGTTTACACTGCTCTTACTCAGAGCATGGCTGCTGCCGGTATGTTTGATACTGAAAACACTGGTAAAATTCCTGTTCTCAATAAAACTCTTCTTGGCAAATGCCCGGTGCTTCAGGGTGTTATCGATTCTTACAACGATGCACTTACCAAGCATACGGCTGCTGAAAAAGCAACTGCAGAGGCTGCTGAGCCCATCTATAAGACCTATACAAGCCAAATGGGCTTTGCAATGGATGCAATCGCAGATTGCCTTGACGCTGTAGTCTATAACGATAATGTTGAAAAGGCCCTTGAAGCCGCTGCCGACTTGCTGTGGAATTCTTATTATAAAGACTTCTCTGACAAGGCTAAAGCAGACAAGGATTCTGTAGGCACTGCAGCAGCTTACAAGTCTGCAACAGCAGAGCAGAAGGAAGCCGCTACAAAGGCAATTCAAGAAGTAATCGATAAAGCTGATGCTTATAACTCTGAAGCAACAGCAGAAGATGCCAACACTCTGTCGGTACTTCAAGATAATGGCAAAGCAGCACTCGATGGTTTCGACGATGAAATTGAGGCAATCCTTGCCAAACTTGCAAAACAGAGCGAAGCCAACGCCGCAGCTACTGAACTCTACAATCAGTATACTGGCGACAACGGCATTATCCCCGGCTTCAACAGCGACCTGCAGAAACTCGTTGACTACGCAGCTTCACTTGCTGCCGATAGCCAACAAAAGACTATAGCCGCTATCAATAAGGTCAAAACCGCTATTGAGGCTCTCGACGGCTTTGTCAATAAGCACCAAGGCGACCTCGCTACCGAGGAAAATGCAGCAGAGGCTGAAAGTCTCAAGAAAGCTGTTGAAGACGCATTCAACGGAACTGAAACCGTAAAAGGTGCTTACGCCGAGGTTCGCGAAGCCGAGACTTCGTTGCTCGAAGGACTCACTGTCAAGGTTCGCGTGGCATACAACAATGCTAAGGCTTCAGAAGCAAATTGGGGTGAGACAAGTCCCAGTGAAATGGAAGCCAAGATTGCAGCTGCGATGGAGAAAATCGCTGGTCTTAAAGCCCTTACTGATACCGAATTCCAAACTACTGCACAGGGCCTTGAAACTGACCTTTGCAACTATCTCGGACAACTCGAGGCTATCTACACTCCCAGTGACACCAACCCTGCTGCTGTCGATGCTCAGGCTCGCCTGACTAAAAAGTATGAGCAAGTCAAAGCTGCTCTCGAAGCCGCTGAGGCTGCCATCAGCCAGTGTGAACCTTCTGTACAGGAAGAGTATGCTGAGGCTTATCAGCCTATTGCAGGCGAACTTGCCAATGTTCAGAATGAATACTCTAACGCTGGAAATAAGGTTGTAGCTCTCGAAGGCAACTTCGCTGCCGACCTTGATGCTGTTCAAAAGGCAATCGATGACAAGAAAGCAGAAATCGAAGCCGCAAATCAGGCAGCCCTCAACGAGAAGGCTATTGCTGCCAATGCCGTAGCACTGCAGGCTCAAGTTGATGAGCTTAAGAAGCAGCTCGAAGAAATCCGTAGCTATCTGAGCACATATCAACTTGACACTCCCGAGCAGTATGGTAGCGAGCTCGCTATGATAGACCGCATGATTGGTCAGATGCAGACCGTGCTTACAACGATGGTTGATGATAAGACCCTCGCTGCTGACACAACGTTGCCGATTGCCGAGCAGATTAAGTATATGCTTACCAATCTCAACTACAACGGTCATAACGATGCTGTTAAATGCGTCAACGGTCTCGCTACTACAGCAATCAACGATGCCCGCACAGCTATGGCTGGCGCACACATGCTTGCTGCAGATAGAGAGAAACTCAGCGCTCAGTTGAATGCCGCTGTCGCTTTGCAGTCTAAAGCAAATCAGTCTGTAGACGAAGCTAACACTGCTTACCAAAGCTCGGCCCAGACAGCTGATGACCTTGATAAGTTCTTTGCTGTTGTTGAACAGGCAATCACCGACCTTACTAAGGCTGAGAACGATGCCCGTGCGGTCACCGAAGGCGTTTACAACAGTGAGTTCACTCCTGGTGATGTCACACTTGACCCCGACGGTGATGTCAACATCACCGACGTTCAACAGGTTCTTACCTGGGTAGGCGAGGGTGTGACCTACGACGAACTGCTTGCTAAGAATCCTCAACAGGCGTACGCAGCCGATATGAATGGTAACAAGAACCTCGATATCGCCGATGCTGTGGCCATCCTCAATATCGTTATCGACGACCTCAACAATACCAAGGCTGCACCCCGCTACCTTGCCAAGGATATCAAGATGTCGGCTGACAACAATATCGCCCTTGCCCTCAACGGCAACGAGGATGGTATTCGCGAGTACGCCGTGCTTGTCAACAACGCAACAACCTTCGTTGCCGGCCAGCTCGACCTCAAAGTCAGCGCAGGCATGGAGATTGTCGACATCGAGCTTACCGGCCGCGCAGCCGACCACGAGCTCTATCGCTTCGACAACAGCACCGGTGCGCGCGTGATTGTGGCCTCGATGAGCAACGCCGCCCTCGATGGCAACAGCGGTGCCCTGCTGATTGTCCGCACCCGTGGTGCAGGCAACCTCGAGGTTGACGGTGCAATCTTCGCCGATAAACATGCAACCGGTTTCGGCCTCGGCAACGAGGGCCTCTCGGGCATCGACAGCATCACCGAAAGCTGCCAGAATGTCAAGGAGCGCATCTACAATGTCGCCGGTCAGGCTATGAACCGTCTCCAGCGCGGTATCAACATCATCCGCAAGTCGGACGGTACTACCACCAAGGAAATGCATTGAAATAGATAGATAGGTACGTGTAGGCGCCTCGTCGCCTGCATGTACCTTATTTTCAATCACCAATTATAACGACATCAAAGATGAGATTTTTCAACAAAATAAAAGGATTGAAGCTTGTAGCCCTGCTTGCTGCCATGGCAACCTGCCTTGCAGCGAGTGCGCAAAACGAGATTTACATCGAGCCCTTTACAATATCAGACTACGAGCCTGTTGATGTGCCTGTTTATCTTAAAAACGATGTAGAGATACTGGCCTTGCAGTTTGCATTCCAACTCCCCGAGCAACTTGAAATTGTAGAGGGTTCTGCCGTTGCAAATAAGGAGCGTCTTGACAACGGCCAGGTACTGACTGCAAAAGATAGAGCCGTAACTATAATGTCTCCGCGCCGCAAGGCCATCAGTGGTAACGAGGGTGCGATTATGACTATCAAAATGCGTGTAAAGAATAGTACACCTCTTGATGGTGAGACCACTCTTGGCCTTGATAAGATTGTGTTGACAGACATGTCACTCAAATCTATCAACTTGCCAGCCGAGGAAACCACGGTTACTCTTGGTCAGAAATCTGCATTCACATTGTCTTCCGATGTTAACGACGTTGTTGTAACTCCCGGTAAGACTTTCCCCTTGCAGATGAGTATGACAAATAACTTCGAGCTTGCCGGCTTGCACTTCGTTATGACTATGCCCGAAGGTTTCAGTGTAAACCCCGACGACATTGTCATGAGCGACCGTGTTAAGTTAGGTGCTGCATTTCAAACAACTGACCGTGGCAATGGTGTATTTTCGTTCGAAATGGTAAACTGGAGTATGTTGGAAACGACCTTGGCCGAAGCTGGCGAAGGTCCCTTGTTTACTCTCAATGTTTCGGTTCCCGAATCTTTCACTGCCGCAGATGCGACAATTCTGTTCAACGATATTAATGCATCAACCTCTAAATTCGCACTTGTAAAGCAAGAGGGTGATATAAATGTCAAGATTATCAACGGTGCTAAGTACCTCTCCGATGCAGAAGAGGTAGTTGCCGGTCTGCGCACAAGCCTTACCGAGGCGCTTGCCACTATCGCTGAGACTTGCCCCGATGTAAAGGACAATTTTACCGGTGCTGAAATCACCACATCAATCGACGCTATCGACGAAGCTGCCAAGGCCGCTGCTGCCGACAACACACTGCCTTCGACCTACGACGCAGTTGTTACCCAGCCTGCCGCTGCCGTTACAGCCGCGATTGCCAAACTGATTGAGGATGCTCAGGCAGCCCAGGCTGCATTCAAGGCCGAGGCCGACCGCGTAGCCGCCAACGAGGCAGCTTACAAGGCAACTACCGACGAAATCGCCGCCCTCCAGGCCAAGCTCGATGCCATGAAGCAGAAAGTTGCCGAGACTTATCCCGGTATCAATGTCGAGGCACAGGTAAGCGCTGCCCAGGCTGCGATTGACAAAGCTAAGGCTGAAGCCGAAGCCGCCTTCAAAGCTGTTGCCACCGAAGGCACCTTCAACTATACCGTAGATGCAGAGGGTATCAATTCACTCATCGCCGCTATTGAGTCTGCAGCCAAACTCGCCGCTGACGAAGCTGCCCGCGTAGATGCAAACGAGGCCGCTTACAAAACTGTTTCTGACGAAATCGCTGCCCTCCAGGCCAAGCTCGACGCCATGAAGCAGACCGTTGCCGAGACCTATCCCGGCATCAAGGTTCCCACCGAGGAGACTGCCGCCCAGGCAGCGATTGACAAGGCTCAGGCCGAGGCCGCTGCAGCCTTCGAAGCCGTTGCCACCGAGGGTGTATTCAGCTACACTGTCAATGCCGAAGCGATTGACGCCCTCATCGCCGCGATTGATACTGCCGCCAAGGCCGCTTATGACGAAGCAGCCCGCGTAGCCGCAAATGAAAAGGCATACAATGCCTCGCTTGACGAAATCAAACGTCTGGCCGACAAGCTCGAAAGCATGAAGATGCTCGTAGCCGTCACATATCCCAAAGTTAACGTTGATAAGGAAATCGCCGCAGCACAAGAGGCTATCGACAAGGCAAAAGCTGATGCCGCTGCCGCACTCGAGGCCGTTGCTACCGAAGGCGAATACAACTACACTGTAGACACCGCCGCTATCGAGGCCCTGATTGACGCCATCCGCAAGGCCGCCGTCGACGCACAGGCCGCCCTCGAAGCCGAGGCTGCCCGCGTAGCCGCCAACGAGGCCGCTTATCAGGCCGCTCTCAACGATATTGCCGCACTCCAGGGCAAACTCGACAATATGAAGATGCTCGTCAACGTAAGCTATCCCACAGCCGACGTGACCGCCGAGACCGCTGCCGCACAGGAAGCCATAGACCAGGCCAAGGCTGACGCTGCTGCCGCCCTCGAGGCTGTAGCCGACGAAGGCAACTTCGACTACACCGTCGATGCCAAGGCCATCGAGGCCCTGATTGACGAAATCCTCGTCGCTGCCAAGAACTCGGGTATCACCGATATCGAGGTAGAGACCGCCAACGGTGTAAAATACTTCAACCTGCAGGGTGTTCGTATCGTCAATCCCGAAAAGGGCATGATGCTGATTCGCGTGACACCCGACGGTAAATCTGAAAAAGTAGTCCTATAATAGGAATTAGTAGGAGAATAATCGAACCTGAATGAAAAAAGGGACCCGTGAGGGTTCCTTTTTTTATTTCCGGCATATAAAGAAAAATTTGTTGGTTGAGAATAATTTTGCTATTTTTGCTATGATTTTGCGATATGGAACAGATACTGTACATCTTACCCCGAGGCATAGCCATAGGTGCCCTGATATCGGCACCCATGGGGCCTATAGGCATGTTGGTGATACAGCGCACACTCAGCAAGGGGCGTTGGCCCGCTTTCTTTACCGGTGTCGGTGCAGCCCTGAGCGACCTGATTTATTGTCTGCTGACAGGTTTCTGCCTCAGCTTTATCATGGACTTTATCGATGCCCACCAGTTGTGGATACAGATAATAGGCAGCATGGTGCTGGCGGCTTTCGGCCTATACCTCTATCGCAAAAATCCCACCAGGGCACTCAAGACGGCGGTGCCCGTAGCTTCGAATTATTGGAGCGACTTTGCAACAGGCTTTTTACTAACCTTTTCTAACCCACTTATACTCTTCTTCATAATAGGGTTATTCGCGCGTTTCAACTTCATACTGCCCGAGTTTGAGATTCACCACCATATCATTGCCTATACCACCATCTTTGGCGGGGCATTGCTGTGGTGGTACGGAGTGACTTCGTTGGTCAGCCACCTTGGCAAGCGTATCAATGTGCGTTCGCTCAAACTTATCAACCGTATCATAGCCCTGGTACTGATGGGTATGGCTGTCCTGGGCGTGGTGATGGCCCTGCTTGATAAACATTTCTGACCTTATGGACTGCAAGACTCTCACAGTGCCGTTTGTGGCCGACCCCGACTGGGTGCGACAGTATAACGACCCTTCTCACAAAATCGCCTGCGACAATGGCTGGGCCGGTCTGCGCGCCGGCGTGGATGCCTCGTTTGTGATAAGCTATAACAACGATGCCGTGCAAATCATATTCACCACTAAGGGCGCACCCCTGATTTGCAACCACTTCGCCAATCAGGAGGCTGTCTGCCAGGACTCTTGTGTGGAATTCTTCGTACAGCCGCCCGGCGACGGCCGCTACATCAACTTCGAGTTCAACATACTTGGCTATGTCAATGCCTCGCGTCGTTATGGCCGTGCCGATGCGGAGCATCTTACCGCCGACGAGATTGCATCGATTAAGCGTGAGGCTGTCTATCGTGCCGACGAGCCTTTCGAGTTCTACGACCTCGAAGACGATACATGGATACTTACTGTGACAATCCCGTGGAGGCTTATAGGTGTTGTGCCCGAGCCGGGTATGGTGTTGAAGGCCAACTTCCAGGTGTGCAGCGATTCTGCCCGTCCGCCGTATTACCTTAGCTGGTCGCCAATCGCCACTGAAAAGCCGGATTTCCACCGCCCCGAGTTCTTCGGCGAAATCATACTTGGAGACCCCTCATGACAACCGAGCATTATCACGATATACTCTCATATCTGCACCGACTTATTGACGCTACGCCGTGGCAGGGCCACCTCTATGCCGTGGGTGGCTGCTGCCGCGACGAGATAATAGGTTGCGAAATCAAGGACGTTGACCTGGCTGTGTCGCTGCCCGACGGGGGCATTGCCTTTGCCGACTGGCTCTACGAGCGCGGTCTTGCCGTGAAAGAACCGGTCCGTTTTCCGGCTTTCGGCACGGCGATGTTGCGCCTTACCGAATTTCCCAACGACGAGATTGAAATCGTGCAGACCCGCGCCGAAAAATATACCGACTCTACGAGCCGCGACCCGACGGTCGTGTTTGGCAGCATAGAGTCGGATTGTCGCCGCCGCGACCTCACAATCAATGCCCTTTACTACGATATCACCGAGCAGCGTGTGCTCGACATACTGGGGTGTAGCGTCGACGACATAGAGCATCACATAATCCGCACGCCCGATAATCCCGACACGACTTTCGACGACGACCCGGTGCGCATACTCCGCGCCGTGCGCCTTGCTGCCCGTTATGACTGGGACATTGACCCTGATACGTACCGGGGCATGAAGGCAAACGTAGAGCGCCTTTCCATTGTAAAGAAGGAGCGTATGCAGGCCGAGTTCGACAAAATGCTCAACGGCCCGCACCCTGTAAAGGCAATGGATATGCTTCGCGACATAGGCGCGATGCCATACGTCATGCCCGAGCTGGTGCCGATGTTCGACCTGCAGCAGAACGACAGCCACCTCGGCACCGTGTGGGTACACACAATGGCCGTGCTCGACAAGATGCCGCCGGTCCCGGTGTTGCGCATGGCAGCGCTTGTCCACGAAATGGGCAAGACCGTCGGCTCTAACATAGGGCGCGACGGGCGCATACATTTTTCCGGTCATGAGCATCGCGGTCGCGGCCTGATAAACAGTGCCTTGAGGCGTCTGCGCTATGAATCGGCCTTTGTCGACAGGGTGATTTTCCTTGTCGCAAACCAGAAAGCTGCCAAAGACTGGGGGCCTCGCGCCGAAAAGATGACGCCGGCTGCCTTGAGGCGACTTCAACATCTTTGTGCTACGCATGACCGCATGAATCGCCTTTTGACGCTTATTGATGCGGATAACCGTTCTTTTGCCCCCGGTCACGGTATGCCGGAGCAGGTCGAAGCTATACGCCGCGCATCTGCCGAACTCGACCGGCAGCATACGTCGATGTTCACCTCCCGCCAGCCGCTCCCACAGGCACGTATCCGCAAAATCAAGGGCCTGGGTCCAGACGATGACTTGCGTCCGTACAACGACTTTATAATGAATCTCGTTTACGAAAATCCAAAGACTCCAAAGGACGTCATCAGGCGCAAACTCCAGGCATTTACACCGCGCAAGCCCAAACGCCGGGAGCGGTAATCATAAAGTCATATGTAAAATAGGGAAGGGGCGTCCGGCTTCGTCTTTTTCGTCGCGACTGATTATCTTAAATCCCTTTGCGATATAGAAATTCATTGCAGTTTCGTTTTGTTCGTTCACATCAACTAAATATGCCCCATGTTGTTTGGCATAATCTATCAGCATCGAGCCATAGCCTTTGCCTATGCAGTCTGTGTCGATGAACAGCATCTCTATCTTGCGACATGACAGCCCTATAAATCCCGAGAATACTCCGTCGGCTTCAAGGGCATATATATCGACCATGGGAAGATAATCCGTTGCCATGACCTGTTTGATGTCGTCTATTACCTCTCCCGGTAAAAATTTATGCGTGGCTCGTACCGACCGTTCCCATATTGCGACGAGCATCTGATAATCTGCCGGAGTACATTTTATAATTCTTATCATATTATTATAAGTTTTTCAGAGTACAAATTTAGTAAATTCCCCGTTATTTATTGATTTAGCATATATATTCATCGTTTGTAGCTTAATAATATGGAAAAGCCTCGGCACATACCGTTTCAGACACTGAACGACAGCCCTATTCCCGGTTTGTTTGTCAAACAAATCGGTGGAGACACTCACGGGGCTATGAAACGGATGCCTCACCGCGATGACTATTATATGATTGCCTTTATCACCGGGGGTGATGCGGATTTGTCGGTAGATTTCAATAATCTGAAAATATCGGCCGGTAGTGCTATTATAATATCTCCATCGCAGGTTCATTCTCCGTCGGGTGCGACTAATGATGTATGTGGCTGGCTGATGGGCATTTCATCGGAGCATTTTACTCCCCACGAAGTTGAACTAACGGCGAAATATGCCCTGAATCCTACCCCTATACGCCTGCCCGACGGTGTTGTTGACGACATTGACAGGCTGTTTGAAATGTTGACGCGCTATTCCGACAACTATCAGGTAGCCAAGGCCCTTGCCATGGTAATAAAAGGACTCGTGCTTTTTCATGTAGATATCGAGGTTGCCAGTATCAATGACAGGTATATGGCAATTGTCCTGGGGCTGAAGAATTTGCTGGCGGCCAAGCTTACAGCCGAGAAAAGCCCGTCGGCATACGCTGCGATGATGAATATCTCGGAGCTTTATCTCAACGAGGCTGTCAAGGCTGTGACCGGCCTGAATGTCAGTACCTTTATACGTTGTCAAGTTATCCTTACGGCCAAGAGGCAACTCGCCTACACCTCGCTTTCGGCCCAGCAAGTCGCCATCTCTCTTGGATATGACGATTATGCTTATTTTTCAAAAATATTCAAGAAGGAGACGGGTTTGTCACCAACACAATATCGCAAAAACCTTAAATAGTACAAGTTTCCCCTTAGACATGGCATTTTGCGCCCTTATATTTTGATGTAATTTTGCATCGGAAAAATATAAGAGTATGAAGAATACAAGAAATCGTCCTATAAAGGTCACAAAGTTCCTTACAGCAACTTCTTCGCACGATTGCATCGCGTGTTGGAAGTGTGTCGAGGCGTGCCCTCGAGATGTTTTGGGAAAGGTCAGGTTTTTATGGCATCGTCACGTGCGTGTCAGTAACCCCGAAGATTGCATTGGTTGTGGTAAATGTGTGGCAGTATGTCCTCAAGAGATATTCACTCTAAACAAAGGTGTCAAATGAACCTCAAACTTAAGTTCAAACTATGCGGCTGGCTGTTACTCGTAACTACGGTTTTGATAACAGCCTCGAGCATACAGCTCGAAGCTACCGGGGGCACCTCGCGCGCGTGGGTGTGGGTCCACATGGTTATCGCCATTTTGTTCATTACCTTGATTTGCTGGCATATCTACTTGCATTTTAGACGGAGCGAATGGCTAAAGAAACTTTTTGGGAAGCGCAATCTCCTTAGATGGATGTCGCTATTCGGTCTGCTCGTCATCGTTTCGGCCATTATTGCCACAGCTCATTGGTTTGTTTCGTATGCCCACGGTGGCATTGGAGGCCTGCATGGCAAGCTTGGTTTCGTATTCCTCGTCCTGGTAGTCATACATGCCATAAAACATCGTAAATTTTACTGCTGATTATTGAGTTTCATCACATAAAAAACGCCCGGTAGACTAATTGTCTGCCGGGCGTCTGAGTTTTATTAGAGAACGTTAGAGTTTTTCGTTTTTGTCCTCAAGGGGTTTGATAATCGGGTCGGCACCCCACTGCTGCTGCGAAAGACGCAGATAGTTGTTGTAACGCCACTGTGCGTTAGCCTTGGCGGCAGCGAAGAGTTCGGCTGCTTCGGCAGGATACTGCTTCTGTACGGTTGCGTAGCGTACCTCGCCCAGGAGGAACTGGTCGAAGTTGTCCCAGTTCGGGGCCTTGCTGTCGAGGGTGAAGGGGTTCTCTCCCTTGGTCTCGGCATCGGGGTTGTAGCGCCACAGGTGCCAGTAGCCACATTCAACAGCGCGTTCTTCTTCGTGCTGGCTGTGACCCATACCGGCCTTGATACCATGGTTGATACAGGGCGAGTATGCGATAATCAGCGACGGGCCGTCGTATGCCTCTGCCTCGCGGATAGCCTTGAGGGTCTGGGCTTGGTCGGCGCCCATGGCAACCTGGGCAACATATACGTAGCCGTAGGTTGTGGCGATGAGGCCGAGGTCTTTCTTGCGGATGCGTTTGCCGGCCGATGCGAACTTGGCGATTGCGCCGAGAGGTGTAGCCTTCGACGACTGGCCGCCGGTGTTAGAGTAAACTTCGGTGTCGAGGACGAGGATGTTGACATTCTCGCCAGTGGCAAGCACATGGTCGAGACCGCCGAAGCCGATATCGTATGCGGCACCGTCACCGGCGATAATCCACTGCGAACGGGCGGCGATAAAGCCCTTAAGCTCGAGCAGGCCCTGGCAGGTGGCGCAGTTGCATACCTCGCAGAGGGGCACGAGTTTGTCGGCAACCTCGCGGGTTACGGCAGGATTCATCGAGTTGTCGAGCCACTGCTGTGCAAGGGCCTTCATCTGGTCGTTGCAGCAATCGCAAGTGAGCATCTGCTGCATGAACGCGCCCACACGTTCGCGCACCTTCTTGGTGGCAATCTTCATGCCGAGGCCGAACTCTGCGAAGTCTTCGAAGAGCGAGTTAGCCCATGCGGGGCCGTGGCCGGCAGCATTGGTGGTGTAGGGGGTAGAGGGAACCGAGCCCGAGTAGATTGACGAGCAACCTGTGGCGTTGGCTACCATCTCGTGGTCACCGAAGAGCTGGCTGATGAGTTTTACATACGGTGTCTCGCCGCAGCCCGAGCATGCGCCCGAGAACTCGAAGAGGGGCTGTGCGAACTGGCTGTTCTTGACATTCTGCTTGATGTCGACGAGCGACTGTTTCGAAGCCACGTGGTCGATGCAGTATGTCCAGTCGGCCTGGTGTGCAAGCTGGCTCTCGAGGGGTTTCATCTGCAGTGCCTTGACGCCCTTCTTGCCGGGGCATACGTCTACACAGTTGCCGCAACCGAGACAGTCGAGCACGTCGACAGCCTGGATGAAGCGCATACCCTTGAACGACGGGCCAAGGGCAGGGATAGTGCCGGCCTCGCCCATGGGCGAACCTTCGACTTCGTGTTCGTCGAGCACGAACGGACGGATAGCTGCGTGGGGGCATACGTATGCACACTTGTTACACTGTATACAGTTTTCTTCGAGCCATTCGGGCACGAATGCGGCAACACCGCGTTTTTCGTATGCGGCAGTGCCCTGTTCCCATGTGCCGTCGGGGTTGGCGGTAAACGCGCTCACGTGGAGCAGGTCGCCATTCTGGGCATTGATAGGACGCACGATATCGTTGATGAAGGCGGGGTCGTGGTTGTCAACCTTGGGGTCGTCGGGTAGGGTAGCCCATGCGGGGTCTACGTCGAGCTTGTGGTATTCGCCACCACGGTCAACGGCCATGTTGTTCTTGTCAACGACGTCCTGGCCCTTCTTGCCGTAGCTCTTGACGATGAATTTCTTCATCTGCTCTATGGCGAGGTCTACAGGGATGACTTCGGTGATGCGGAAGAATGCGCTCTGGAGAATGGTGTTGGTGCGGTTGCCAAGGCCGATTTCCTGTGCAATCTTGGTTGCGTTGATATAATATACGGTGATATTGTGCTCGGCGAAGTAGCGTTTGATGTGGTTGGGCAGGTTCTTGACAAGTTCGTCGCCTTCCCAGATTGTGTTGAGCAGGAAGGTACCGCCGTCGCGAAGGCCGCGTGTCACATCATACATGCGCAGGTATGCCTGTACGTGGCATGCCACGAAGTTAGGCGTGTTTACCAGGTAGGTTGAGCGGATGGGCTTGTCGCCGAAACGCAGGTGTGAGCAGGTGAAGCCGCCCGACTTCTTCGAGTCGTAGGCGAAGTATGCCTGGCAGTATTTGTTGGTGTTGTCACCGATAATCTTTACCGAGTTCTTGTTGGCACCTACAGTACCGTCAGCACCGAGACCGAAGAATTTAGCTTCGAAAGTGCTGGGGTCGCCGAGGGCAACTTCGGGCATCAGTGGCAGCGAGGTGAAAGTCACATCGTCTACGATACCGAGTGTGAAGTGGTCTTTGGGCTCGGGAAGTGCGAGGTTCTCGTATACGGCAAGAATCTGTGCGGGTGTGGTGTCTTTAGAGGCAAGGCCGTAGCGACCGCCGACGATGACGGGGGCATTTTCTTTGCCGTAGAAGCACTCTTTAACGTCGAGGTAGAGGGGTTCGCCGTTTGCACCGGGTTCTTTGGTACGGTCGAGCACGGCGATGCGTTTTGCTGTGGCAGGAACGGCAGCAAGGAAGTGCTTGGCCGAGAAGGGGCGGTAGAGGTGTACTGCCACGAGGCCGACTTTCTCACCTTTGGCCACGAGGCTGTCGATAGCTTCCTCGATAGCCTGGGTTACAGAACCCATGGCGATGATTACGCGCTCGGCGTCGGGTGCGCCATAGTAGTTGAAGAGGTGATATTCACGACCGCAAATCTTGCTGACCTCGGCCATGTAGTTTTCTACGATTTCGGGCACAGCGTTGTAATGCTGGTTGCATGCTTCGCGATGCTGGAAGAAAACGTCGCCGTTTTCGGCCATGCCGCGTGCCACGGGAGCCTCGGGGGTGAGGGCGCGTTTGCGGAAGGCGGCGAGGGCTTCACGGTCGAGAAGCGGGGCGAGGTCATCCTGCTCCATTACCTCGATTTTCTGTATTTCGTGAGAAGTACGGAAACCGTCGAAGAAGTTGACGAAGGGAACGCTCGACTTGATGGTCGACAGGTGTGCCACGCCGGCGAGGTCCATAACCTCCTGTACGGAGCCTTCGGCCAGCATTGCAAAACCGGTCTGGCGCACCGACATCACATCCTGGTGGTCACCGAAGATTGATAGTGCGTGCGAAGCCAGGGTACGGGCCGAAACATGGAAGACGGTCGGCAGGAGTTCGCCGGCAATCTTGTACATGTTTGGAATCATCAGCAGGAGACCCTGCGATGCGGTGTAGGTCGTGGTGAGGGCACCGGCCTGGAGTGAGCCGTGCACGGCACCAGCGGCGCCGCCTTCCGACTGCATTTCCTGTACCAGTACTGTTTCTCCGAATATGTTCTTGCGGCCAGCGGCAGACCACTCGTCGACGTATTCGGCCATCGTCGACGACGGGGTAATCGGGTAAATTGCGGCTACCTCAGAGAACATGTAGCTCACGTGGGCGGCTGCCTGATTACCGTCGCAGGTCAAGAATTTTTTTTCTTTACTCATAACGTTTGTAATCGTGGTTATTTACGGATATATTATGTGTTTTCAGTCTTGGGGCATTATTAGCCACTGCAAAGGTAATAAATTTTGCTTTAATCAGGGTAAAAAACCGAGCAAAAAATGTGCACAAACAAACCAAAAGCGCACCATTGCCGCAATGCGGAGATGGTGCGCTTAGAGAATGTCTACGCTTGTGCTCAGGCGTTCTTTACCTTCTCTACCACGGCAGCGAAAGCTGCGGGGTTGTTGAGGGCGAGGTCGGCGAGGACTTTGCGGTTCATTTCGATGCCGTTTTTGTGGAGCAGACCCATCAGCTTAGAGTAGCTGAGGTCGTGCATACGGGCGGCAGCGTTGATACGCTGAATCCAAAGAGCACGGAAGTTGCGTTTTTTGTCTTTGCGGTCGCGATAGGCGTAGGTAAGACCTTTTTCCCAGGTGTTCTTGGCTACGGTCCATACGTTACGGCGGCAGCCAAAGTAGCCTCGTGTGAGTTTGAGGATTTTTTTGCGGCGTGCGCGCGATGCGACGTGGTTGACTGATCTTGGCATTGTTTCAGATGTTTTTGAATGTTAGCGGTCGCCGGCGCTGCGGCGGCTCTTGATGGCTAATCACTCGGTTAATAATGTTACAATATCACAAATTCTAATGTTGGGGTGTCGAAAAGAAACACTCGTTGCTTACTTCAGGCCGAGAAGCGATTTTACGGCAGCGGTATCCACGTGCGATACAAGTCCGCTGTGGGTAAGGTTGCGTTTCTGCTTTTTGGTCTTCTTGGTCAAGATGTGGCTCTTGAACGCATGTTTTCTTTTGATCTTTCCTGATCCGGTAAGGGCGAACCTCTTTTTGGCACCGGAGTTAGTCTTAACCTTGGGCATTTGTTTGTTTGTTAATTTAGTGAGTTGTATATTGAGCTACACGTAGCTTTCTTTATTTTTTCTTGGGCGAAATCATGATAATCATTCGCTTGCCTTCGAGCACGGGCATTTGCTCTACCTTGCCATAGTCTTCGAGGTCGTTGGCGAAACGCAGCAACAGCACCTCGCCTTGCTCTTTGAAGAGGATTGAGCGACCTTTGAAGAATACGTATGCCTTGACCTTTGCACCTTCCTGCAAGAAGCCTTGGGCATGCTTGAGCTTGAAGTTGTAGTCGTGGTCGTCGGTCTGGGGGCCGAAACGTATCTCTTTGACGACGACCTTGGTCGACTTGGCCTTGATTTCCTTGGCTTTCTTCTTCTGCTGGTAGAGGTATTTCTGATAGTCGAGCACCTTGCATACCGGTGGGTCGGCCTGGGCCGAAATCTCTACAAGGTCGAGCTCGAGGTCTTCAGCTATCCTTCGTGCTTCCTGAATGGAGTATATGCCGGGCGTTACGTTGTCACCGACAAGCCTTACTTCGCGTGCACGTATGTGCTCGTTTATATTGTTTGGGGCTTGTTTGGCTTGGCGTGGGTCACGTCGTTGCGGGCCGTTGTTGCGCGGAGCTTGTCCGGCAGAGGGGCGGGGAGCCCCGGGGTTAAAAGGTTTTTTATCCATTCAGGGGTTTATTGGTTAATCATTTGGTTGACTTCTTGGGTCAGATGCGCTGCAAAGTTAGCAATTTTCATCGAACCTAAGTCACCTTCACCCGATTTTCTTACCGAAACTTCGCCATTTTCGGCTTCTTTTTCGCCAACTATGAGCATATATGGTATGCGGCGTAGCTGGTTGTCGCGTATTTTGCGGCCGAGAGTTTCGTTGCGGTCGTCGATTTCAAGACGGATGTCGGCTTCCTCGAGTTCGGACGCTACCTTGCGTGCATAGTCGAGATATTTGTCGCTGACAGGGATGATGACGGCCTGTTCGGGTGCGAGCCACAGGGGGAAGTGGCCGGCGGTGTGTTCGAGCAGCACGGCGACGAAGCGTTCCATCGAGCCGAAGGGTGCGCGGTGTATCATCACCGGGCGGTGCTTGGCATTGTCGGCACCGGTATATTCGAGTTCGAAGCGCTCGGGCAGGTTGTAGTCAACCTGTATGGTGCCGAGCTGCCAGCGGCGGCCGATAGCGTCCTTGACCATGAAGTCGAGTTTGGGACCGTAGAATGCGGCCTCGCCGAGTTCGGTACGGGCGTTGATGCCTTTTTCGGCGCAGGCTTCGATGATTGCCTGTTCGGCTTTGTGCCAGTTTTCGTCGCTGCCGATGTATTTTTCTTTGTGCTCGGGGTCGCGCAGCGATATCTGGGCCTCGTAGTTCTCAAATTTGAGTGCCTTGAAGATATATAGGATGATGTCCATTACCTTTAAGAACTCGTCTTTGATTTGCTCGGGGGCGCAGAAGATGTGCGCGTCGTCCTGCGTAAAACCGCGTACTCGTGTCAGCCCGTGGAGTTCTCCACTCTGCTCGTAGCGGTAAACTGTGCCGAACTCAGCCAGGCGCAGGGGCAGGTCACGGTATGAGCGCGGCAGGGCGCGGAAGATTTCGCAGTGGTGGGGGCAGTTCATCGGCTTGAGCAGGTATTCCTCGCCCTCTTCGGGGGTGTGGATGGGCTGGAAGGAGTCTTTGCCATATTTGGCATAGTGGCCCGACGTTACATACAACTGCTTGTTGCCTATATGCGGGGTGATTACCTGAAGGTAACCGTAGCGTTTCTGGATTTTGCGCAGGAACTGCTCGAGGCGGTCGCGGAGAGCGGCTCCCTTGGGTAGCCATAGAGGCAGGCCGGCACCGACTTTGCTCGAGAATGCGAAGAGTTCCATTTCCTTGCCCAGCTTGCGGTGGTCGCGTTTCTTTGCCTCTTCGAGCAGCGCGAGGTATTCGTCGAGCATTGCCTTCTTGGGGAAGGTGATGCCGTAGACGCGCACAAGCTGTTTGCGCTTTTCGTCGCCGCGCCAGAAGGCACCGGCAAGCGAGGTGATTTTTACAGCCTTGATGGGTGCTGTCGACGGGATGTGCGGACCACGGCAGAGGTCGGTGAAATTGCCCTGGGTATAGGTGCTTATGCTGCCGTCCTCGAGCTCGGAGATAAGTTCGCATTTGTATTCCTCGTTCTTGTCGCCGAAGAATTTCAATGCGTCGGCTTTAGATATGTCGTGGCGAACAATCTGCTGGTCTTGTTTTGCAAGCTCGAGCATCTTGGCCTCGATTTTGGCAAAGTCGTCGCTTGTGAGCTTGTTGTCGCCCGGGTCGATGTCGTAGTAAAAACCGTTTTCGATTGCCGGGCCGATACCGAAGCGTACACCTGGATAAAGCTCTTGCAGGGCCTCGGCCAGGAGGTGTGCCGAGCTATGCCAGAAGGCATGCTTGCCCTCGGGGTCTTCCCATTTGAAAAGTTTTATAGAGGCGTCGGTGTCGACCGGGCGTGTAAGGTCCCACTCCTGGCCGTTGATGCTTGCTGCAAGCACCTCGCGGGCGAGACGGGGAGATATAGACTGGGCTATTTGGAGCGGCGTGACACCGGCTTCAAATTCCTTGACACTGTTATCAGGAAATGTGATTTTAATCATGCTGTATCAGTTAACAATGATGCCCTTGACACCATAAGGGCGCATCCGGGCTAAAATCAGCCGCAAAGATACGAATTTTTTGCGATATACAATGCTTTTAACTAAAATTTTTTGTGACTTTTAGTGGCTCTATACTGCCTTTGTGGCGTTTGTTGCCAAAATGTCGCTGTCTATTGCCATTCGTTTGCCCCATACTGTGTCGCGTCGTAAATTTACATTGATTATATTTGGTTTGTTTAATGACCGACCGATAAACTAAAATCAAAATTTATGTGTTTTATAGAATATGTATAAAATTCATCCGTCATGCATGTAAGAAAAAGTAAAAAACGCATCATAAGCGTTGTGATAATATCGTTTGTCGCCATAGCGTTGGTCCTTGGATTGTATTTCATGCTTCGTCCACGCCCGTCGGCTGTGCAGTTGCCTGTCGTCGAGGTGCAGCCGGTGCATCAGGCCGATGTGAATATCTATGGCGAATATGTGGGGAGGATACGCGCCCAGCAATTTGTTGAAATCCGTGCGCGTGTAGAGGGCTATCTCGAACGTATGTATTTCGAGGAAGGCACGCATATCGACAAGGGCCAGACCCTGTTTGTCATCGACCGCAAAGTCTACCAGGCACGGGCCGAGAAAGCGCGTGCACAACTCAACAAGGCCAAGGCGCAGGCCCAGAAGGCCGAGCGCGACCTGGCGAGGATAAGGCCGCTCTACGAGCAGAATGCGGCCTCGCAGCTCGACCTCGACAATGCCGAGGCTGCGTACGAGAGCGCGAAGGCCGAACTTTCTGTTGCCCAGGCCGACCTGACGCAGGCCGACCTGACCCTGAGTTACACCACAGTCTCGAGCCCTATTTCAGGATATATATCGGAGCGTAGTGCCGATATCGGCACGCTGGTGGGGCCGGGTGGCAAGTCATTGCTGGCTACGGTTGTCAAAAGTGATACCGTGCTGGTCGACTTCTCGTTGACGGCACTCGACTACCTGTCTTTGAAAAACCGCAATGTCAACCTCGGCCAGCACGACGACAGCCGCGAGTGGAACCCGTATGTAACCGTCACACTTGCCGACGGCTCCCCATACCCCTATCGTGGCCTTGTCGATTTTGCCTCGCCGCTCGTCGACCCTGCTACCGGCACATTTTCAGTCCGTGCCGAGATGCCCAACCCGTCGCATATATTGCTGCCGGGCGAATTTACCAAGGTGCGAGTACTAATGGATGTAAGGGCTAACGCCATCGAGGTGCCCAACAAGGCTCTCGAGATAGAGAAAGGCGCTGCTTATGTATATATCGTAAAGCCCGACAGCGTGGTCGAGCGCCGTTTCGTAGAGACCGGTCCCGAGATAGGCAATGATATCGTAATAGAGCGCGGCCTCGCGCGTGGCGAGAACATCGTTGTCGAGGGTTATCACAAACTGCGCCACGGCATGAAGGTGCGCCCGGTCATGGCCACCGATTCAACATCAACAACTCAGACCATTGAGCAATGAAACGTAATTTTTTCCTTGACCACCCGGTGTTTTCTATCGTCATATCGATAGTAATCACAATATTGGGCTGTATCGGCCTGGCCATGCTGCCTGTCGACCAGTACCCGCGTATTGTTCCTCCCGTGGTAAGGGTTAGTGCCTCTTATCCGGGCGCTGATGCCATGACTGTAACCCAGGCTGTGGCAACCCCGATAGAGCAGGAACTCAACGGCACTCCGGGCATGATATATATGAGTTCGTCGAGTTCGAATTCCGGCGGTTTTTCGGCCTTGGTGACTTTTGATATAGGTGTCGACCCCGAGCTGGCGGCTGTAGACATACAGAACCGCGTCAAGAAGGCCGAGGGCCGCCTGCCTGCCGAGGTGGTGCAGAACGGTATAAGCGTCGAGAAAGAAACGGCAAGCAAGCTGATGACTATAACCTTGCTGTCGTCCGACCCCAAGTTCGACGAAATATACCTGTCGAACTATGCCACGCTCAATGTACTCGACCCACTGCGGCGCGTGCCCGGTGTGGGTTCGATTCGCAATGTCGGTAGCCGCTATTATGCCATGCAGATTTTCGTGCAGCCGGATAAACTGGCCGACATGGGTTTGACCGTGAAAGACATACAAAATGCCCTCAAAGACCAGAACCGCGAGTCGGCGGCCGGCGTGCTCGGCCAGGCCCCTATGGACGGGGTCGACATGACGGTGCCAATCATTGCCCGAGGGCGACTGTCGAGCGTGGGAGAGTTTGAAGATATCGTCATACGCGCCAATGCCAACGGTTCTATAATACGTCTTAAAGATGTGGCGCGTGTCAGTCTCGAAGCCTCGAGCTATAGCACCGAGAGCGGTATCAATGGCGGGAATGCCGCAGTGCTCGAAATAGGCATGCTTCCCGGCTCAAACGCTATGGACGTGGCCGAACAGGTCAAGGCGACCATGGACGAGATTGCCAAAGGGTTTCCCGAGGGGCTGAGGTATGAAATACCGTTCGACATGACGACTTATATATCGGAGTCTATCCACCATGTGTACCGCACCTTCTTCGAGGCCCTGCTGCTGGTGATACTTGTGGTGTTTCTGTCGTTGCAGAACTGGCGTGCCACGCTTATACCTATAATAGCGGTGCCCATATCGCTAATCGGTACATTCGGCGTGATGCTGATTTTTGGCTTCTCGCTCAATATGCTGACGCTGCTGGGCCTTATACTCGCGATAGGCATAGTGGTCGACGACGCCATAGTCGTGGTCGAGAACGTAGACCGAATTATGGAACGCGAGCATGTCGACGCCCCCGAGGCTACGCGGCGTGCGATGTCGGGCCTTAGCAATGCACTGATTGCCATGTCGCTCGTGCTCTGCGCGGTGTTTGTGCCTGTCAGCTTTTTGCCGGGCATCACCGGGCAGCTGTATAGGCAGTTCACAGTTACCATTGCTGTGAGCGTGATAATATCGACTATCGTGGCCCTTACCTTGTCGCCTGTTATGTGTGCGCGATTGCTGCGTCCGCAGGGCCGTAAGCGCAAGCGCAGGTTCTTCAGGCTTATAAATTACTGGCTGATGCGCGGCAACCACTTCTACTGCCGCATGGTGGGCCGGTCGTTGCACCATCCGCGCCGTATGCTGGCAGCGTTCGGCATGGCGATAGTCTTAATATTTGTCTGCAACCGCCTTGTGCCTACGAGTTTCATGTCGCCCGAAGACCAGGGATATTTTACCGTAGAGCTCGAACTGCCCGAGGGTGCGACAATCGAGCGAACCCGCGAGGTCGTAGACCGTGCCATGGCTTTCCTCCTTGCCGACAAGGATGTCGAATACGTGCTGAGTGTCAACGGTTCTTCTCCTCGCACAGGTACAAACCAGGCTCATGCGCAACTTACCGTGATACTCAAGCCGGCTGGCGAACGTGGTAATAACTCTCTGGCCGAATTGCGTGAAAGGGTATCGGCCGAGCTGTCGCAGTATCCCGAGGCTAAAGTATATTTCTTTTCGCCCTCTGTCATACCGGGCCTTGGTTCGTCGGGCGGCTTCGAGATGGTTCTCGAGGCGAGGGGCGACGCAACCAATGCCGACCTCGCGCGCGCAGTCGACACCTTGCGTTATTATGCCGACGCCTGTCCCGAGTTTTCGGGCTTGTCATCTTCGCGCCTGAGCGACATACCACAGCTCTTTTTCGATGTCGACCGCGACAAGGCGAAACTGCAGGGCATACCTATGAGCGATATATTCTCAACCATGAAAGCCTTTACCGGCTCGGTATATGTCAACGATTTCAATATGTTCAACCGCATCTACCGTGTGTATATCCAGGCCGAGGCTCCGTACCGTCAGGGGAGGCAGGATTTAAACCTCTTCTTTGTCCGCAGTGCCGACGGCACCATGGTGCCGATTAGTTCGCTTGGCACGAGCCGCTATACGTCGGGCCCGGGGTCGGTCAAACGTTTCAACATGTTTAATTCGGCCACGATATCGGGCGAGGCTGCAAGTGGATACAGCACCGGCCAGGCCATGGCTAAACTCGAGCAAATCGTGCGTGAGCATCTGCCTGAAAATATAGGCGTTGAATGGGCCGGCTTGTCGTATCAGCAGAAACACAACTCGGGCAACACTGCCGTTGTGCTCGGTCTGGCCTTCCTGTTTGTCTTTCTCTTCCTCGCTGCCTTGTACGAGAGCTGGACAGTGCCTCTTGCCGTCATCTTGTCGTTGCCTGTCGCCGGCGTTGGCGCGTACCTCGGCATAGCATTGTGCGGCCTTGAAAACAACGTGTATTTCCAAATCGGCCTTGTGATGCTCGTGGGGCTTGTGGCTAAGAACGCCATACTTATTGTCGAGTTTGCCAAAGAGGAAACCGACAAGGGTGTCGATGCCGTACATGCGGCACTCACGGCGGCGCGCTTGCGCTTCAGACCGCTGCTCATGACTTCTCTGGCGTTTATGCTCGGCCTGCTGCCGCTTGTATTCGCCACCGGCCCCGGCTCCGCCGCGCGTCGCGACATCGGTACGGGCGTGTTCTTTGGTATGCTTGTGGCAGTCACAGTCGGCATTGTGTTTGTTCCATTCTTCTTCGTCATGATTGACAAGGCCAAGAAAAAACTATCAAGAAAATGAAACCGCGTATATTCATCTATATTTTGGCTGTAATGGTCCTTGCCTCATGCTCGGGGGTGAAGAACTGCCGTAAGGCACAGCTCGATTTGCCGGTGGCGCTTGCCGGCAACTCGGTCGATAGCATCACTCTCGCAGATATGGAGTGGTGGCGTTTCTATAGCGACTCGACCATGGTAGGGCTGATAAAAGAGGCTCTCGAGCACAATCGCGATTTCCTCGCCGCCGCTGCCAGGGTAGAGCAGATGAGGCAGCTCTACGGGGTGCAGAAGCTCAATTATGTGCCTACGGTCAGCGGTCTCGCCCTGGCCGACCACGAAACAAACGATTATCACGGAGAGCCGCACAGCGACCAGCCCGAGTTTAGCCTCAAAGCCACCTTGTCGTGGGAGGTCGACCTATGGGGCGGCCTTAAATGGTCGCGTCGCAAGGGCGAGGCCGAGTATCGCGCCAGTGTCGAAGACATGCGTGCCATGCAGATTACACTCGTCTCTGAAATGGCGAGTGCGTATGTGCGTCTGCTCGCCCTCGACAATGAAATCGCAATCGTGCGGCGCACGCTCTTTACCCGAGAGGAAAACCTTAAAAAGGCCAAGCTGCGTTTCGAGGGAGGCCTGACTCCCGAGACGGTGTATCAACAGGCACAGGTCGAATATGCTTCTACCGCAGCCCTCATACCGGGTCTCGAGCGTCAAATAGAGGTGCAGAAAAATGCGATTGCACTTCTCCTTGGCCGTTATCCCGGGCAGGAGATTGCCCGTGGTAAGCTGTCGCTCAACGAGCCTATCCGCCAGGACTTCCCGGTCGGCTTGCCGTCGTCGTTGCTGCAAAGGCGTCCCGACTTGCGCTCGGCCGAGGCATCGCTTGCCGCGTCGATGGCTAATGTAGGTGTCACATACGCCGACCGCTTCCCTCGTTTGAGAATCGGGCTCACGGGCGGATTGGAGAATGATGAGTTGTCGGGATTTTTCAAATCACCGTTTACCTATGTCGTAGGTCAGATTACCGGTACAATTCTCGATTTCGGCCGCAACAAACGCCGCTATAAGGCTTCAATCGCAGCTTATGAGCAGAGCCGGCTCAATTACGAGCAAAAAGTACTGAAGGCTTTCCAGGAAGTAGACAATGCCGCAGTCACCTTCCGCCTCATAAAGCAGACTACCGAACGCCGCCGCGAATTACTCGAGGCCGCCCGTAAGTATGCCCAACTGGCATATATGCAATATGGCATGGGGGTGATAAACTATATCGACGTGCTCGATGCCCAGCGACGCTACTTCGACGCCCAGATTGGTCTGAGCAATGCCGTTAGAGACGAGTATCTCGCCCTGATAAATCTATACAAATCGCTCGGCGGCGGCTGGTAATCAGATGGTATCGACGCCATCGATACCATTTGCATCGGCTGTGAAAAATTTCCTCTCACACGACACTTTCGTCCTCTCCGCGTCGGACGTATCGTAATTTTTTGTAAGTTTGCAGTCGGAGAATTTTTTACCGCTCCACAATATTATGGAAATATAAGAGGTGTTATGTGTCAATTCTTTAAATGAGTACATCTAATTTCAACACATATTACGAGAATATCGACTATAATTTTTGGCGTGACCTGTGTGTCAATCAAGGAGAGTTGCGTCATTATGAAAAAAACGAGTTTTTTGCCGAACGCGGCCAAGTCGCACGGTACATCGGATATATAAAGTCGGGCACTCTGAAATATGTGGCATACGCAGGCGATGGCTCCGAGTGCGTTGTCGGCTTAGAGTTTGCCGGTGAGTTTGTCGCCGATTTTCCTTTTTCTCTTTACGGCAAAAAATCTCGCGTTTCAATCGTTGCGGTTACACCCTGCGAGATTTATTGCATATCGACGAGGGATATAGGACAACGCATGAAGTCCGACGAGCAGCTTTACAAAATCATTGCCGAAACCAATGTCGCTCTATTCGACACTACATATAACCGATACATCAACCTTCATACCAAATCGGCGCAAGAAAGATACGACGAACTTATTGCTAAATACAATAATATCTTCTCGTTGTTTTCTCTAAAAGATATAGCCTCGTTTCTGAATATAACTCCCACCCATTTAAGCAGATTAAGAAAAACGTAATCATTTTCAGTCGGCCTCAACATTTGTTGAGAGCAAAGTCGTGATTTATATCTAACTTTGCGCCATAGTAAATCTGATAATTATATGAATAATAGACTGAATATACTATGGCTATCTTTGTTTATTGTCGGAAGTGCAATGGCGCAGTCAACCGAGCCGGATTCTACCAAGACGCAAGAGCTTAACGAAGTTGTCGTCGAGGCGCAACTTCAATCTGCATCTGCAACCGTATCAACATATCTCCCCACCAAGCGTCAACGTAATGCCGCCCAAAACGGGCCCGAATTGCTGAATCACATGGCTATACCTCAACTCGGATTGGTGTCGGGATGTAATGTAACCACCAACGCAGGGCAAAAAGTTGACCTTTATATTGACTATGTTCCTGCTTCTGAACAGGATTTGAACGGAATGCGTATGTCTGACGTGAAGAAAGTGGAATATTATGATTTCCCCGCCGACCCGCGTTTTCAAAGTTCACAGCATGTAGTCAACTTCATCATGCAAAAGTATGAATATGGTGGCTATGTAAAAGCATACGCAAATGAGTTTTTTATCTCCAATTCAGGACAGCTAAATCTATTCTCGAAACTTCAGTATAAGCGTATAACTTTCGATATAGGTGTCGGCGCCTGGTATTCTGCCAATGACCACATGAGCCAGTCGACGGTTGAAACGTATCGACTTCAGCAGACCGACGGCTCTATAAATACATTTGAGCGAATATCAGAGCCGGAGTATGTCAAAGTGCGACAGCAATCCTATTGGCCCACCTTCAAAGCTACATATCTTACCGACAAAATAACGATGGTAAACACTTTGGGCGCGAATTTCATCCGCTCGCCAAAGCAGAATACGGCAGGTATAGTTTATTTCTCTCCCGCTGACTTTCCCTCGGCTGATTACACCGATGAACAAAACAGTCGCACAAACTCCATAACCTATTCCGGTTTTTGGAATTTTGTGCTTCCCCACAGCAACAGCTTCAGTTTCAATCCTTATTATTCATATTCCCACACCAACCAACACAGACTCTATTCCGAAGCCTCCGGCTCATCATTTAACAACGGGGCAACTGACGATTCTCATCGTGCTACTGCATCACTGCGCTTCATACACGACTTCGGCAAATATGGAAATATTACTGCTATCCTAAACGGAACTCTCCTTTCCAATCGCACTGGATATTCAGGTACCTCAACCGCCACCGACCGTCTTACTACTTACCGTGTCGGACCTGGTTTGTTCTATAACTTCAAAACGGACAAGTTCAACGGACTTATTGGTGGCGGTTTTAACTACGATTACTCCACTTTGGACGATGAATCCGAACATTCCACACAACCGTGGATGGATTTTTCATTGCAATATGCCTTTAACAATAAAAATTCCATAAGCGCGGAATTTCATCATGCCACATGGACTTTGGCTTCATCATACCGCAGTACTGCCATAATACAATCTAATCCACTGTTCAGCTATACCGGCAACCCAGACGTAACTCCTTATAAAAGCTGTGATGCAAGTTTGAGATATGTGTTCATGCCCAACAATAAATTTAATTTCGCCGCTTTCGGTCAAACTACCGTAATCACAGACCGATATGCCTATGTATATAAGGCATCTCCAGACGGCATTCTCCGCACCATACAGCAAAAGGGAGTCGGCAATTACGCCTCCTTGCTATATGGAGTACAGGGTACTGCAAGACTTTTCAATAACAGTCTGATGATTAACGGACAGGTAGCTCACCGAATAGTACATAACGGTATTCCTTTCGACTGGAACAAACAACGGGTACTGTGGTATCTTCAGGCATTCTATTATGTCGGGTCTTGGAACTTCGGGTTGTAATACCAGTCGCCTCAAGAATATTGCGACGGGTATGTTAACGGTGCATGGATGAAGGACAAAAGCGCATACACAGCTATCGTTGGCTGGGGTAATTCGTCTTGGAATATTCAGGCGCGACTGACAAATCCCTTTAGGTGGAATTGGAGAGCATCAAAATCCGAAACCACAAGTCCGAATTATGATGTTTCCACCACATATTTCAACACAAGTTATCATTGCTACGTACTGTTGTCGGCTACTTATACTTTTGGATTCGGTAAGAAGATTCAGCGTGGCAACGAGGCATCGCAACAAATGGGTACATCATCAAGTATTTTGAAATAACGAAACAGCCAATCATACAATATTGAAGCTCTGGCAGTGATGTCAGGGTTTCCTACCGCCACGCTTTCGTTTATCGAAACATAACATGTTAACTCGCTTGGAAGCACACTGTATTTACATTGCGAACGCGCCCCGGCACGCGGTAAGTTTTATATATCTGGCAATTGGGCAACTTTTTCGATGCGATATTTGGCTGGGTGCAAAATTCTCGCTAATTTTGCATCTGCAAAAATAGCAATTCAACTTATACTATATAATAATGAGAAAGAATATCGTTGCCGGCAACTGGAAAATGAACACCACCGTACCCGAAGGTGTTGCCCTTGCCAAAGAAGTAAACGACGCCCTGGCTGCTACAACTCCCAAATGCGACGTTGTAATCTGTGTACCTTTCACACACCTGTGCCCTGTGGCTGCAGTCATCGACCAGACCC
>CECF01052838.1_pt1 | contig 37399 bp, 36 predicted proteins | sample 554751 | NCBI WGS metagenome assembly CECF01 (sample SAMEA3182099, study PRJEB8094) | gut metagenome | biome: human; feature: gut; material: Stool; isolation source: human stools | place: Canada | collected 2012-06-12 | reverse complement strand
AGCCTGTTCCCAGCAGCGGAGCAATGCGGTCAGAAGTATGCACTATACCATGTAACTAAACAGCAAAATATACTCTATTACGCTCGTATGGCTTTATGCTGTCCGGGCGCTTTTTTGTCCCTATGGAGCCGGAACATCGGGTCAGCATGGCCCGAACTTTATCCCCGGTGCCGCTCCCCGCCGCCTCATTCAGATTTACCAAAAAAATCTGAATGGAGGAAAGGCAGATGGAAGTTACCATCAATTATAACGGACAAGCTGTGACCGTGGAGGTCACGCTGGAAGTCTATGAATTTCTTGACCGGGCCGATCACAAAACGGAGAACCTGTTCCATGAGCAGCGGCGGCATTGGGATGGCCGGGAGTTTGACGAGTACATCATTACCACCGAAGGCGTAGGAACCTACGGAGAAACGCCGGAGGAATACCTTTGCCGCATGGAAACGCTGCAAGAGCTGATGGCTGTTCTGGACACCTGTACCGAGGCCCAGCGCCGCCGGTTCCTACTCTATGCGCTTGACGGGCTGAGCCTTGCAGAGATCGGTGTGCTGTGCGGTTGCTCCAAAGTGGCTGTTTATCAAAGTGTGGAGGCGGTCAGAAAAAAATTTATAAATTTCTTTGAGAACAGGCTTAACGAATGACCTGTTTTCTGGCTACCAAGTGAAAGGGATTATTTCCCTTATCTCAGCGATGGGCGGACAGCGGACAAGCTGCCCGCCCATCCGATTTTCAGGAGGTAAGCCTATGAAAACAATCAATCTGCGGTGGATGTATCCCCACTACCGGCATGACGAGTTTGTGGATGTTACGGACGAGGTATGGGCGGCGATGTATCAAGCCCAGCGGGAGATGGAGAACTATGAGTGTCGGAAAGTCTACCACCGCGCCTACTACTCTCTGGACGCATACAGCTGGCTGGAAAATTACGCACTGGAACACAGCAGATCACCGGAAGATATTTTGCTGGAACGAGAAGAAATGACCACGCGACTGCGCCTGATTGCAGCTCTGCCGGTGGCTCTGGCTCATGCCACTCCGGCACAGTCCCGCCGTGTTCACGCCTACTACATTGCCGGTATCAAGCAGCCGGAAATCGCCCGGAGAGAGGGTATCCATAGCAGTAAGGTCAGCGTTGCCATCCACCGGGGGCTGCGGAATATGCGCCGCTGCTATGATGACCTTTTTCAAGCAGAGTGAGGGCGTGCCTATGCAGACCATCAATCTCAAACAATATTATCCATTTTGCAAAGAGGACATTTTTGTGGAGGTGTCCGATGAGATCGTCGAAGCGTTTCTTCTGGACAAGAGAGCCGAGGCCGCCAGAGATCGCAAGATGTTCCGGTATAAGGCGTTTTATTCCCTCGATTGTAACGATGGAATCGAAAATGCCGCCATCGGCTGGGCGCAGCCATCGCCGGAGGACTACCTGATAGAAAAAGAAGAATTAGCCGAATACGAAGAACTGATACGGCGATTGTATGAAGCCATTTCCTCCCTGCCGCCTATGCAGGCTCGCCGTGTTCACGCCCGCTATATGCTGGGTATGAAAGTGAAAGATATTGCCGCAATGGAGGGTATCACGCCAGCACAGGCGGGAAAATCCATCCATGCCGCACTGCGGAGGCTGCGCCGGTACTTTGCTCGACAGAAATGGACGGTCAATCTATGAGTATTTCCAAAGAAAAGAGGTGCCTGACATGAACGAAAAAATTACAGCCCACCCCCAAAAAGAAGAACGGGAGAAAGTCCTGAAGGAGATTCGGCAGCTTGAAAACCGAAAGAAGATTTTGGAGAACAAGCAGCGGAACGAGGAACGCAGGGTTCGCACCCGCCGCCTGATTGAGCGCGGAGCCGTTTTGGAGGGGATTTTCCCGCTGGCTTCCAACCTTTCCGGCGCAGAGGTCAAAGCATTTCTAATTGCCCTGTCCCATCTTCCGGGGGCTGTGGAATTGATTGCAAACCTGCCAAAATCCGGGGACACGCCATAAGTCCCTTGTTTACAAGGGCGCACTTATACACCGTTGCCGGTGTCGTGCGCCCTGCCGGGGGCTGTTGCGCTCTCCGAGCGCGATGGGGCGCTACACTCCCCAAACCCCTTGTGCGCCCCGCGCAGCCAGACACCCGCTTTGCGTATGCCCGGCTCCACAGAGCCTGTTATCCCCTCACTGAAAGGAGGTGTTCCCCATAGATTTCTGTCATATCCCCGTCAGTATCATCAAGCGCAGCGCAGGCCGTTCTGCTGTTGCCGCAGCTGCTTACCGAAGCGGAACCAAGCTGACAAATGAATGGGATGGAATGACCCACGACTACACCCGGAAAGGCGGCATTGTCCATGCGGAGATCATGCTGCCTGCCAACGCGCCGCCGGAATTTGCAGACCGTTCTATCCTCTGGAACAGCGTGGAGCAAATCGAGAAGGCAAGGGACAGTCAGCTTGCCCGCGAGATTGAAGCAGCCCTGCCCCGTGAACTGTCCGGCGAACAACAGCTTGCCCTTGTGCGTGCCTATGTGAAGGACAACTTTGTAGACAAAGGAATGTGTGCCGACTTTGCTATCCATGACAAGGGAACCGGCAACCCTCATGTCCACATCATGCTGACGCTCCGGCCTTTGAAAGAAAATGGACAGTGGGGCGCAAAGTGCCGCAAGGCATACGATCTGGACGAGAATGGACAGCGTATCCCGGATGGGAAAGGCGGCTGGAAAAATCATCGAGAGGATACGACCAACTGGAACGATAAAGGGAATGTGGAGATTTGGAGGGCAGCGTGGGCGGCCTACACCAACCGGACGCTGGAATCTGCCGGCAGACCGGAGCGCATTGACCATCGCAGCTACAGGCGGCAGGGCATTGATAAGATTCCCTCCGTCCATCTGGGGCCAGCCGCCAGCCAAATGGAAAAGCGCGGCATCCGCACCGACAAGGGCGAAGTAAACCGGCAGATCGCCGCCGACAACAAGCTGCTGAAAGAAATCAAGGCCCGCATTACCCGCCTTTACAACTGGTCTAAGGCCGAAGCCAAAAAGCCGGAGGGCCAGCAGCTCAGCATGATTGACTTGTGGGAGGCCCAGCAGCAGTTGAACGCTCCCCACACCCGCACCGGCAAAATCCGGGCTTTGCAGGAAAGCGCTGCACTATTCAGCTTTTTGCAGGCAAACGGCATCCAGTCTATGCAGCAGCTTCATGAAAAAATCGCTGATATGAACAGCTGTTACTATGACCTGCGGGGAAAGATCGTCAAGGTCGAGCGCCAGATCGCCATTCTTACCGAACGCGGGGAGATGTGGGAACAGTACAACCAGCACAAGTCCATCCACAAGCAGCTTGCCAAAGTAAAGCCGGAAAAACGGGAACAGTTTGAACAGCGCCACAGCCGGGAACTGATTCTGTATGACGCAGCGGCCCGGTATCTGAAAGAACTGAAAGACAGCGGCGAGGCAATCACCCCAAAGGCATGGCAGCTGGAAATTGACCAGCTGGCCGCTGGAAAGCAGACGGACACGCTTGCCATGAAAGCCATGCGGGAGGATTTGAAAGCAGTGGAACGGCTCCGCAAAACCGCCGAGCAGCTGTCCCGACAGGAAAGGGACAAGTCTCACAACCGGGAGCCGAATCGGTAAAGGATACCGCGTTTTGGCGTACCCCTGTCAAGTGCGTCGCGCTTCACGACATACCTTTGCATACAGAAAAACCGCCGTACAGGTTTCCCCATACGGCGGCAGACTGTTTATTTGCCGAACAAGTCGCTGTGTGTGCCGGTGCGGGCCAGCGTCAGCACCAGAACATCATCTTCTATGCGATAGACAAGCAGCCAGTCCGGGAGAATGTGACATTCCCGATGGCCTGCCCAATCGCCGGACAGGTCATGGTCGCGGTTCTTATCCGGCAGCGGTTCGCCCATTGCCAGCAACGCTACGACCTGCTCCAGCAGCTCAATCTTCAAGCCACGCTTGATAGCTCGTTTGTAGTCTTTTTTGAAACTGGTCGTGTACTTGACGGTATATTTGGTTTCTTTCATCTTTTCAGGTCAGCAAACAACTCGTCAAGGTCATTGTAGCCCTTTACAGACGGGTCTTTTGCAATCCTTTCCGCTTCCAGCATGGCAGCAACCGTTTCTTTGTTCGGCTGTTCCAGCCTTACTTCAAAGGGAATGCCGCCTTCACGAAGCGACTGGCGCACAAAGATGTTAAACGCCGTAGTCAGGTTCATGCCAAGTTCAGTAAACAGTGCGTCCGCCTGCGCTTTCAAATCTGCATCCATGCGGATACTGATGTTTGTGGTATTTCCAGCCATACGATCAACCCCTTTCTGCTGGTACTTTTAGTATATGCCATTTGCACGAAGAAAACAATACTTTGCACGAATATTTAACAGTAAATTCATTGAAGGAGGTCACTGTATGAAGCAAATTATTTTGCCCGTCACTATCCACCTGAATATCCGCCTGCCCCTTGCCCTCTTGCAGCCGGAATCGGCAGACGCGCCCACCGGCCCGGAGCCGGAGGCCCATGCCTGCCAGGGCTGCGGCAACTGCGGCGGGTGTGGGAAGTGCCAGCATGAAAAAAAACAAGCCTGAACCCGTCCCCGTCATGGACTACCGTCAGTACCGCAGAGCGCGGCGGCTGGTACATGAGTGCTGCAACTATGACGGCGGCCACTGTATCGCGCTGGATGATGGGGAGGAATGTGTCTGCGTCCAGTCCATTTCCTACTCCCTGTTGTGCCGGTGGTTCCGGGCGGCGGTGCTGCCGCTGGACAGAGAACTGGAAACGGCCCTGTTCCACCGCCTGGACGCCAAACGGTGCGCCGTCTGCGGGGCGCTGTTCACCCCCGGCTCCAACCGGGCCAAATACTGCACGGAATGTGCCGGACGCATGAAGCGTATCAAGGCCGCCCAGCGCAAGCGGAAACAAAGGGCGAAATGTCACGCTTTAGGGGCTGAAAACCCCTTGTAAATCAAGGCTTTTTTCGAGGGTGTCGCTGGGGGCCTGATAGATTTATCCTCTGCCCCCTAAAACGGCCTTAAAATGCGTACAGAATCCCAAGAGACCCCCCCCCAAGGAGGAACCCTATGTCAGACAACCGAAAATATTATTACCTGAAACTTAAAGAAAACTATTTTGACGATGATTCCATCGTGCTGCTGGAAAGTATGCAGGATGGTGTGCTGTATTCCAACATTCTGCTCAAGCTGTATCTGAAATCGCTGAAACATGGCGGGCGGCTCCAGCTTGACGAGGACATCCCTTACACGGCACAGATGATCGCCACCATCACCCGCCAGCAGATCGGCACTGTGGAGAGAGCCTTGCAGATCTTTTTGAAGCTGGGTCTTGTGGAGGTGCTGGACAGCGGCACATTCTACATGAGCAACATCGAACTTTTAATCGGCCAGTCCTCTACCGAGGCTGAGCGAAAGCGGGCTGCGAGGCTCCAAAATAAGGCGCTTTCTGCGCTCCGGACAAGTGGCGGACATTTGTCCGACATTCGTCCACCAGAGATAGAGATAGAGTTAGAGAAAGAGATAGAGATAAAGAGAGAGATAGAGAAGGGACACTCCGCCCGCGCCTATGGCCATTACCAGAATGTTTTCCTGACGGACGAGGAAATGGCAGACTTGCAGGCCAGCTTTCCCACCATATGGGGCCAGTACATCGAAAAGCTGTCCGAGTACATGGCCTCTACCGGCAAGCGGTATCAGAGCCATGCCGCGACCATCCGGCGCTGGGCCGGTGAGGACGCGAAGAAAGCAGCCCCGCCCTCTCGCAACCGGGATTACAGCGTAAAGGAGGATGAAACCGTATGATTGAGATTACCGCAGAAATCCGGGCGCTGATCGACAAGGCAGCCGCCGGTGTGGAGCTGGCCGGGGACGAGTACATAGACCCGGCAGACGGCCTCATTCACTGCAAGAAGTGCGGCGGCCAGAGGCAGACCGTTGTGCCATGCTTTGGGAAACCCGGCTACTTTATGCCGCGCTGCATCTGCCAGTGCCAGCGGGAGGCTGAGGAGCAGCGCAAGGCCGCCGAGGAACGGCAGCGCCGCATGGAGCGTATCAAACGCCGAAAGGCACAGGGCCTGCAAGACCGTTATCTGTACGACTACACATTTTCCAATGATAACGGGCAAAACCCATTGATGGACAAGGCCCGCGCCTATGTGGAAAACTGGAAGGAGGCATATAAAAACAACACCGGCCTGCTGTTGTTCGGGGATGTGGGAACCGGCAAGTCTTTTTTCGCCGGTTGTATTGCCAACGCCCTGCTTGACCGGGATGTGCCGGTGCTGATGACGAACTTTCCCACCATTCTGAACCGCCTGACAGGGATGTTCTCCGAGGACAGGGCCGACTTTATCGCCAGCTTTGACGAGTACGACCTGCTCATCATTGACGATTTGGGTGTGGAGCGCAGTACCGAGTATGCGATGGAGCAGATGTTTTTCGTCATTGACAGCCGCTACCGCAGCCGCAGGCCCATGATTATTACAACAAACTTGAAACTGTCCGAGCTGAAAAACCCACCTGATCTGGCCCACGCCCGTATCTATGACCGTATTTTGGAACGGTGTGCGCCGATTCTCTTTGACGGGAAGAATTTCCGGGAAGAAAATGCCGGTGCTACCCGACAGGCAGCAAAAGACATTGTAAGCAGTAAGCACGACTGATTTTTTACCGGGCGGCACAGACCCGTTCGGAGAAAGGAGCGCCATGAACAGAGAACCCCGTACTATGCAGGCGGCAGACGCCGCTACTGTGTCCAGAGCGCCGGAAAACACGCCAGCGATGGTAAAGAAAATCGGCAAGACAACCTACAAGGTTCATGTCCATTTCAGCAATACCAGCACAGAAACCATGAGCGATAAAATCAAGCGTATGCTCAAAAATGAAATTCAGCAGATGTGACAGACTGATAAACGAAGCTGCCTTGTGCTAAACTGATGATGGTACGCACCAAAATTTTTGTCAAGGAGGATACGAAAATGCTTTACACAGAAAAAGAAAAACATGAAATTGAGCGAGTAAAGGAGGTCTTTGCGGAACATCTGCGGCAAAGCCCTGATTTTGAACTGCTCTGGTCGGACAAGGTAGGCTATGTCTGGCTGACGATTGGCGTCAATCCAGTCTATGTGGATACCGGTATCAGAATCGAATCAGCCGCCGATCTCTGCGGCAGGTGTTTGGATGATGTTGCTACGGATGTTTTATATATGACAGGCAACGATCATGCACTGGAAGCAGCCGATCCGCTGGAATTGGCCGAAATCAAGCGGCGCTGGGAGCCATATATCAACCAGCTGCCAGACTATGCGTATCTCTGCAAAGACCTGCTGAACGGAAAAATGTAATCTATCAAACGAGGTGTCAGGAGCCATACGGTGCTTCTGGCACCTTTTTTGTGGTTTTTTTGTGAATTTGATGAAAAAGTCCTTGACAATTTGTCTCTGGCAAGACGGCAAAATCGATTCTGGTGTCTGCCGCTGTGCGGCTGGCACCCTTCAATCTGCCGCAGATCAAAGCTGTCACCGACCATGATGACATGGATCTCTACACGCTGGGAGAGCGAAAGTGCGCTCTGTACGCCGTCATCCCGGATAATGATACGACCTTTACTTTTTTAGTGAGTCTTCTGTACTCCCAGATTTTCCAGACCCTTTACTACTGCGCAGACCAGATCCATCACGGAGCCTTGCCCTGCCATGTGCATTTCATCTTGGATGAAGCGCCATCGGTCAATCTGCCGGGGCTGCCGCGGGAGCTTGCGACCATGCGCTCACGCAACATCTCCTGCAGCACCATCATCCAGAACATGGCGCAGATCAAGGAGCTGTATAAGGACTCATGGGAAACCATCCCCGGCAACTCGGACACGCTGCTCTATCTGGGCGGTAACGAGGCAAGCACCCACAAGTATATTTCCGAGGCACTGGGTAAGTCCACCATCGACACCAAGACCCACGGGCAGACCAAAGGGCGGTCCGGGTCTTACTCCACCAACTTCCAGATCAGTGGGCGGGAACTGCTGACGCCGGACGAGGTACGGATGCTGGATAACCGGTATTGTATTCTGTTCATCCGCGGCACACGGCCGGTGATGGACGAAAAGTATGAGCTCATGGAGCATCCCGCCATCCGCTATACGGTGGACGGCGGCGGACCGCCCTACATCCACCACGGGACGGCGGAGCCTCCTATTACGGGAGAGCCGCTGTTCCAAACTGATTTTGACAATGAAAAGGAGAATGCTGCAGCATGAAACATGATTTGAACAACAAAAATTTCGAGAGAAAGGCAAAGCGGATCTATTCCGTCTTTGCCTGCGTTGCCTTGCTTCTGGTCGCCACCGCAGTGCCTGCGCTGGCGGCAGATGACCCGCTGACGGTGGTCAACAACCTGTCTGATTTCATTTTCTCGCTGATCCGCGCCATTGGCCTCATCCTGCTGGGCTTCGGTATTTTGCAGGTGGGCCTGTCTCTCAAGAGCCATGACCCCTCCCAGCGCGCCAACGGTATGCTGACGGTGGCAGGCGGTATCGTCATTACCTTTACTAAGGAGATCCTCTCCCTCATCACCGGCTGAAAAACGCGGCAGGGTGAACGGCATGATACCGTTCACCCTGTTCTTCCCGTAGGAGGTGATTTTGAATGGGAAGTGGAAACTGGATCGTAGACAATTTGAACTCTGCGCTGGAAATGTGGAACGGAAGGCTGGCAGAGATCTGGCAGCTCATCAGCACCTCGCCGGAGTCCTTCAAGGGCGGCGGTGTCTGGAATGTCATCGTGAACATCAACGATGGATTAAAAGCTGTGGGGTATGCGCTGTTGGTGCTGTTTTTCGTAATGGGCGTGGTCAAGACCTGCGGCAGCTTTACCGAGATGAAGAAGCCGGAAGTGGCCTTCAAATGCTTCATCCGCTTTGTGCTGGCGCAGGCGGCGGTATCGTGGGGCATGGAGCTGATGACTGGCGCGTTTCGCGTTGCCCAGGGCATGGTGACGACCATCATGGATTCCTCCGGGCTGACGGCGATGTCTGCCACCACATTACCGGATGAACTGGTGAGTGTCATCGAGGATGTGGGCTTTATTGACTCCATCCCCCTTTGGGCGGTGACGCTGCTGGGCTCGCTCTTTATCTGGGTACTTTCCCTTGTCATGATACTGACGGTATATAGCCGCTTTTTTAAGCTCTATATCGCAACGGCCATCGCACCCATCCCGCTGGCCAGTTTTGCGGGACAGCCCTCCAGCAGTATCGGCGTAGCCTTTTTGAAAAGCTATGCCGCCATCTGTCTGGAGGGCTGTGTCATCGTATTGGCCTGTGTGATCTTCTCTGCCTTTGCCTCGTCCCCGCCCGCCATCGCGGACGATACGCTGGCGGCAGCCACCATCGTATGGAACTATGTGGGTGAGCTGATCTTCAATATGCTGGTGCTGGTAGGCGCGATCAAGATGAGCGACCGCATCATCCGAGAGCTGATGGGCCTTGGCTGATTCAGCGCCACAGGCCCTCTGTGCTGACGGTGTCTTCGCCGTTCTCCCGTGCTTTGCGAACACGGTAGGAGAAATACTCCATAGCGGCAGCGTCATCCCGTGCCTGCATAACAAGATCGCAGACAAAGCGGATCAGCGAAAGCAGCCAGGACAGCACTACCAGCCCTACAAGGGCGAACAGGATGCGGTCTGCCAGCACGGTATGGGCGCGATACCAACCGTGGAACACCGTCAGCATGGACACGGTGTACAGCAGCGGGATGGTCATCCGTGTCAGCGCGGCCAGCCGGGAGAGAAGCGCCAGGACGCCAAGCCCGGCGATCATCAGAAAAGCGATCATGTGTCACGACCTCCTTCATCGGGTTTGTGGCATAGTACCATGACTGCACAGACAAAGCAAGAGTCTGTTCAGCAAAACTCAGAAAAAACTCGGAGGTGATCCATTGGAGGTCCGCATCAACAAAGAAGTACGAAATTACCAGGAGAGTCTATTCTTCGGGCTGTCCCTGCGGCAGTTGCTGTTCGCACTGCTGGCGGTCGCCGTGGCAGTGGGCGTATATTTCGGCCTGCGCCCTGTGCTGGGGAATGGGGAGATCGGCTGGGTCTGCGTGCTTGCAGCCTTTCCCTTTGCCCTGGGCGGCTTTTTTCAGTATAACGGCATGACGCTGGAACGCTTTCTGCTCGCGTATATCCGCTCGGAATTCCTGTTTCCCCGCAGGCTCGTGTTCAAATCGGACAACATATACGCCAAAGCTCTGGAAAATTCAACGATAAAGGAGGCTCTCAAACTTGATTAAAACTCTGCAAAATACACTGAAGCAGGACAAAGAAAGATTTACGGTTCCGAGATCTGTACAGGACATCATCCCCATCCGCCGCATCTGGCCGGATGGGGTCTTTCAATTTGGCAGCAAGTATTCAAAAACACTGCGTTTTAGCGACATCAACTACGCCATCGCCTCGAAAGAGGATAAGACAGCCATGTTTCTCAGCTATTCCGAGCTGCTGAACGCGCTGGACACCGGCTCCACCACGAAGATCACCATCAACAATAAGCGCCTGGACCGACGCAATTTTGAGCAGGAGATCCTCATCCCGCCCAAGGGAGATGATCTGGACGGCGGGCGTAAGGAATACAACGCCATGCTGCTGGATAAGGTGACGGACTCATCCAACAGTGTGGTGCAGGAGCGCTACATCACCCTGTCCGTCCACAAGAAAAATGTGGAGGAAGCCCGCGCGTTTTTTGACCGCACGGTCCATGACGCCTCTTCCCGTCTGAACCACATGGACTCTCGCTGCGAGGAACTGGATGCGGCAGACCGCCTCCATATCCTGCATGATTTCTACCGTGTGGGTGAGGAAAGCGAGTTCCGCTTTGACCTCCGGGAGAACATGAAAAATGGGCGCTCCTTCAAGGACGCCATCTGCCCGGACAGCATGGAATTCAAAAAGGATCATTTTATCATGGGCGGTAAGTATGGCCGGGTGCTGTTTCTGAAGGAGTATGCCAGCTACATCAAGGATTCCATGATCAATGAGCTCACCAGCCTGAATCGCAGCCTCATGCTGTCCATTGACATCATTCCGGTGCCCACGGACGAGGCAGTGCGTGAAATGCAGAACCGCCTGCTGGGTGTGGAGACCAATGTGACCAACTGGCAGCGCCGGCAGAACGCCAACAATAACTTTTCTGCCGTTGTACCTTACGATTTGGAGCAGCAGCGCAAGGAGACCCGCGAGATGCTGGACGATCTCACCACCCGCGACCAGCGGATGATGTTTGCCGTGGTGACGCTGGTGCATCTGGCAGACAGCAAGGAAGAACTGGACAGTGATACGGAAACGCTCCAGTCCATTGCCCGCAAGCACCTCTGTCAGCTCACGACGCTGAACTGGCAGCAGGCAGACGGACTGGTGACGGCGCTGCCGCTGGGCCTGCGCCGCATCGATGCCCTGCGCACACTGACCACGGAAGCGCTGGCTGTCCTCATGCCCTTTAAGGCCCAGGAGATCTGGGACCGGGGCGGCGTGTACTACGGGCAGAACGCCATCAGCAAAAATCTCATCGTGGCGGACCGCAGGCAGCTTCTCAACGGCAACGCATTCATTCTGGGCGTCTCCGGCTCCGGCAAATCCTTCAGCGCCAAGAAGGAGATGGTGTCACTGGCGCTGTCCACGCAGGACGATATCATCGTGATCGACCCGGAGTCGGAGTACCGGCCCCTCATCGAAGGACTGGGCGGTCAGGTCATCAATATCTCCGCCACATCTCCCAACCATATCAACGCCATGGATATGGAGCAGGGCTATGGGGACGGAGAGAACCCCGTGGTGCTGAAATCCGAGTTCCTGCTCTCCCTCTGTGAACAGCTCATCGGGGCAGGCAAGCTGTCTGCCAAGGAAAAATCCGTCATCGACCGCTGCACCGCGCAGGTGTACCGGGACTATATCCGCAGCGGCTATCACGGCGCGGTCCCCACCTTGCAGGACTTTCACGCGGAGCTGCTCCGCCAGCCGGAAAAGGAAGCACAGGATGTGGCGCTGGCCATCGAACTGTTTACAGACGGCAGTCTCAACACCTTTGCCAAGCCCACCAATGTGGACACCAATGCCCGTATCCTCTGCTACGATATCCGAGACCTTGGCAAGCAGCTCCTGCCGGTAGGAATGCTGGTGGTGCTGGACAGCATCTTCAACCGCATCATCCGAAACCGCGGGCTGAAGCGCAACACCTGGATCTATATTGATGAGATCTATCTGCTGTTCCAGCATGAGTACAGCGCCAATTTCCTCTTCACCCTCTGGAAGCGTATGAGAAAGTATCAGGCTTGCGGGACGGGAATCAGCCAGAATATCGAGGATCTGCTGCAGTCCCATACGGCCCGCACTATGCTGGCGAACTCTGAATTTCTCATCATGCTGAACCAAGCGGCCACAGACCGGGAGGAGCTGGCGCGCCTGCTGAACATCTCGGATAATCAGCTCTCCTATATCACTAATGTGGACTCCGGTCGGGGACTCATCAAATGTGGCAGCGCCATCGTGCCCTTCGTGGACAGTTTTCCCCGCCACACCAGGCTGTATCAGATGATGACGACCCGCCCCTCCGACCTTGCCGCTTGATCTGTTATGGAGAAGATCAAGGAAAAGCCCGCGCTTTCACAGCGCGTTAAAGAAAAGGCGGTATCGACACCCAGAGAACTGCTGCACAGAGGTCTGGACGATGGTTCGGAGCGGCTGCGGACGCAGCTGCGGGATTCGGCTCAGCACGGGCAGGCAGACGAGTACGGCGGCGACGCCATTGAGGACACCGCCGCCAGCGGCCTGCACCGCGCCGAAAAGGAACTCACCCGGCAGCGGAAGAAGAAACCGCAGGAGCAGGCGCCAGAGGGCGGCACTCCTGCTGCCGATGGCACAGTGCAGAAGCCTTCTGCTATCAAGGGAAAAGATACCACTTCTGCCGGGCCGCAGACGCAGACCGCTGCGGAGCATGGACGGCAGCAGGCACGTCAGAACGCCGCACAAAAAGCCGCCAAGGTCAAGACAAAAGATATCTATATCGGCGCACAAACAGAGACACAGGTCACAGTGGCAGCAGATCCGCAGCGGCAGGGACAGAGAGTATTCATGGAGGAACGCGGGCGCAAAGCCGCCCAATGGCAGGCAGAACAAAAAAGAGCCGTATCGCGCCGCCAGGTCAAGACGGCACAAGCCTTGCGTTCAGATGGGGGCGGCAGCGCCATGCCGGGCAGAATGCGTTCGGAGCAGATACCTCACATCAAAGAACGAGCTGAAACCAGCTTGCCCAAACCAGCGCGGAAACACAGCCTGCCGGTGGAACGGAAAGTAACACCGGCCTTGTCTCGTTCACGCAAGACGGACGACGCGGTGAGAGCCGCAGAGTCCGCACAGAAGCAGGCGGTCATGCTGCAAAGCAGCGCCCGCACCGCACGGGAAGCAGCGGTGCAGACAGCGCGGTATCAGCAAGCCGCGAAAGCGGCGCAGGCCACCGTGCAGAAAGCATCCCAGGCGGCAGGACGGGCGCTGCGGGCCATCCTGTCCGCCGCCAGAAGCCTTGCGGCGGCGATGATGGCGGGCGGCAGCACGGTCCTCTCAATGGTGTTAGTCATCTGCCTGATTGGGCTCCTGATTGCGTCACCGTTTGGGATCTTCTTCTCCGGTGAGGACAGCGGCACCGGATATACGATGCCGGAGGCTGTGACCATGCTGAACACGGAGTTTACAGACCGCATCGAGCAGATCAAGGCGGAGAACTCCTATGACGAACTGGATATGGACAACGCGGGCAGTGCCGCTATGGTGGCGAACTGGCGGGATGTGCTGGCGGTCTATGCTGTGCGGACAACGACAGATGCAGCGTCGCCGGACGAGGTGGCGACGCTGACGGAAGAAAAGCTGGATATTCTGCGACAGATTTTCTGGGACATGAATGAGATTTCCTATTGGCTGGAGACGATCTCCGGTGGTGAGGACGAGGAGGATACCGTGATCCTGCATATCCAGGTGACGATAAAAAACGCTCTGCAAATGGCGGAAGAATACCAATTTACTGCAGAGCAAAAGAAACTGCTGGAGGAATTGATGCAGCCGGAGTATGAGAAACTCTTCATGCGACTCACCGGCAGCTACCAGGATATTGCACTCAGCGATAAGGAAGTTGCGGAGATCATGAAAAAGCTCCCTGCAGATCTCAGCGAGGAGCGCAAACAGGTGGTGCTGACGGCGTATCAACTCTTGGGCAAAGTCCATTATTTCTGGGGAGGAAAGTCATTGATTATTGGCTGGGACAGCCGCTGGGGAATGCCGATGAAAGTTACAGCCGAGGGCAGTTCCACCACTGGCACCGTGCGGCCCTTCGGACTGGATTGTTCGGGAATGGTGGATTGGGTATTCTACAACCAGAGCGGCGGACAATACGTCATTGGGCATGGCGGCGGGGCCACCGCACAGCACACCTACTGTGCGCCTATTGCTTGGGGTGACGCCCAGCCGGGAGACCTTGTCTTTTATCCAGGCGACAGCCATGTCGGTATTGTCTGCGGCTTTGACAGCAGCGGTAATATCATGGTCATCCACTGTGCCAGCAGCGAGAATAATGTGGTGGTGACGGGGAAAAGCGGCTTCACCTCGATTGGCAGGCCCGAGTATTTTGCGGATTGAGAAATGTGCGCATGGAGATGTGTTCATAGTTGATTGCTATCATGCTCCATGATATATAGAGAAAGGCAGGGAGCCTCAATAGAGACTCCCTGCCGCTTGGGTTCTTACTTGCCCTGATAGGCTCTGAAAAGGAAAGTAACGATTTGTGCGCGAGTGCAGCTATTGTTCGGCCCGAACAGCCCATCACCAATGCCGTTGGTGACGCCGTTCTCCACCGCCCATGCCACAGCGTTTGCATAGTAGCTATCGGTAAGAACATCGCTGAACTCTGCCTTGCTATCGACCAGCTTACCAATGGCACGGAACAGGAAAGTCACGCTCTGGGCACGGGTGCAGGTCGTGTCGGGGCTGAACTTGCCGTCACCGGTACCGGTGGTGATGCCCTCGCTCAGCGCCCAGCGGACAGCTTCGGCGTAGTACGCGTCCTCGGCAACATCTGTCATGTTCATAGCGTAATTCACCACGGGGGAACCGGCAGCGCGCCACAGGAAGGTCACGATCTGTGCGCGGGTGCAAGGCTGGTTCGGTCCAAAGAGGCCGTTGCCAATACCGCCGGTGATGCCGTTCTTCGCCGCCCACAAAACCGCGTCAGCATAATAGCTGTTGGCGGGAACATCGGCAAAATAGTCAGCCGCGGTTTTCTCCGGCGCAAAGGTCGCACTTACCGTGACCTTGCCGGCAGGCATTTTGAAAGTGTACTTGCCGTTGCCCTTGTCGGTCAACTTCAATTCATTGCCGTTCTTGTCGGTAACGGTGAGGTCATCCAGTTTGAAACCATCGTCCGGCTTGACGGTGATTGTCACGGTATCACCACGCTCGGCGTAGCGGCGGTTTGCTGTCACTGTGCCGTTCCGGATGTCCTCGCCCACCTCGATGGCGTAAGTCGGGTCGCTATCGTCGCCACCGGAGCTTTTCCGATAAGTCATTGCAATGGTCTGCGTATGAGTTGCTGTATCAGCCGTAATCGTAATATTGGAATTGAAAACCTCGCAATTATCTGCGCTGACTTCGACTTGATAAGTACCTGCCTCCAAATTGGCGGGGTTTGTTACTACCTGACCATTCACTTTAATGACTACATTCGCCAACTCAGCAGGTGTTACAACAAAAGAAACTGCATATTTCGGTGCTGGCAGAATAGGTGTGCCATTGGGGTTAAATTGATAATTCCCGCCAGCAGCAGTGATTTCATTAAAGAAATCTTCCGTTTTCATAGAGTCAAGGGTCTTTTCTGTTCCAGCATCCTGGTACTTAAAGCAAGCCAGGACATTTTCAGTTCCCACGAAATAATTGTTTTTAAAAGCAGGTGTATCAGAAGAAACACCGCCTGCAATACCGCCTAAACGCTTATAAGGTGTAGTGGCAGTATATTGAGATAAATCCATTTCACCGGCGAAATAACAATGTCTGATTTCAGTACCTGCACCAACTATGCCTGCAATGCCGCCGAAATCCGTAGTTCCATTGCCAAGAGGAACCATTTTCCCGGTGGAATAACAATTGATAATCTTTGAGTTTTGAAACAACTGCCCAACAATTCCGCCGGTACAGGGTGTCCAAGAGGTCATATCGCCTGTATTAGCACAATACTGTACGGTACTGTTTTGAGCAAGACCTACGATACCGCCCATCTGAAAAGAGCTGACATCCTTCGTTATTGAAAAATTCCCCTTGTTTTGGCAGTATTCAATTGTGCTATTTATCGCATATCCGCACAAAGCCACAGTGCCGTTAATATATTTATCTGTATCCGTGAACGACACATCTGAAACGCAGTCAGAAATTTTGCTGTCTGCTGCAACACCCGCTACCGTTCCAAAATAGACATACCCCGAATTGGACACATCCAGCTTGCCTTGAATTGTCAAGCCGGATATTTCAGCGCCGTAAACCTCACTGAAAAACCCGAAAGACGGATACTCTGTCTTTCCATAGTTTTCGGAAAAATCTAAATTGGAAATCGTATGCCCGTTTCCATAAAATTTGCCGCTGAAATAATTTTTCAGAGTTCCATCAGCAGCAAAGTCGCTGCCAATCGGTGTCCATGCAACACCTGTTAAATCCAAATCTGCATCAAGCGATACAACAGCATCTGTTTTATCTTTATATTCGCCCTTGTCCACAGCTTCTGCAAATTGCAAAAGCTCATCTTTTGTTGTGATTGAGGTTTTGTTGCTGTCCGCTGCTAACACTGCCGTGGGCAGCAGCGTAAAGCACAGCGCCAGAATAAGAAGCAGACTTCCGATGCGTTTTTTCATGGTGTATCCTCCTTTGTATGATGGTCAAAATTTTGTTCATGCCCGCCTGACCGCAGCGGGCAAAGTCCACAGGTTACAGAGCGGTATCATCCCGTGGGTACCCACGGGATGAGGGGCGCGCCCCTCATCATAAGTATTTCGCTTCATACTAATTCATAATAATTATATCCGCATTTTTGCAAAATGTAAATCGTTCTAAAGCATGAGGATGGATAAAATTTTTGAATATGCTGCTCGCCTTCACGTTTTACAACATTCAGCCATTTCTTTTTCCATGTATTAGGGTGGATCAGCAGGGTTGGCTTCCCCAACGCAAGGGCATAGGCCATTCATAGGTGCCGTTTTTGCGCTGATTTTCTCCGGTCTTGAGAACACGCCCATTCCTATCTTTGCGCTTTTCCGCCAAATCGCACACTTCTTTCTGGAAAAGCGCTCCAATATGTATGATAGAATTATCATAACACATTGGAGCGCCTAACAGCTTTCGGCATATACGTCAAGTATTCGCATTGCAGCAATGTTCCACGCCAATTCCCTGCCGTGCAGAGTAAAAAGCTCCCGCCGAGGATGATCTCAGCGGGAGCTTTTTATTGGATTGCCGATTCGCCTTACTTCCCCTGATAGGCTCTGAAAAGGAAAGTAACGATTTGTGCGCGGGTGCAGCTATTGTCCGGCCCGAACAGGCCATCACCAATGCCGTTTGTGACGCCGTTCTCCACCGCCCATGCCACAGCGTTTGCATAGTAGCTATCGGTAAGAACATCGCTGAACTCTGCCTTGCTATCGACCAGCTTGCCAATGGCACGGAACAGGAAAGTCACGCTCTGGGCACGGGTGCAGGTGGCGTCAGGACTGAATTTGCCATCGCCCGTTCCTGTGGTGATACCGTTCTCCACCGCCCACGCAACTGCCTTAGCATAATAGCTGTCCGCAGAAACATCAGAGAAGCTGCTCATGCTCTTGGGTTCGGGAGAACCGGCAGCACGCCACAGGAAGGTGACGATCTGTGCGCGGGTGCAGGGCTGGTTCGGTCCAAAGAGGCCGTTGCCAATACCGCCGGTGATGCCCTTCTTGGCGGCCCACTTCACAGCCTCATAGTAGTAGGCGTCGGTGGAAACGTCCGCGAAGTCCAGCGTCTCGATCTCAGCGAATTCCGCAGAAACCGTCACCTTGGAGGCGGGCATGGTGAAGGTAAACTTGCCGTTGCCCTTGTCCTTCACCTTGATCTTGCTGCCACTGGCGTCCTTCACGGTCAGGGTGTCCAGCTCATAGCCGCTGTCGGGCTTGACGGTGATGGTCACGGTATCGCCCTTGGAGGCGTTCTTGGGGCTGACGGTCACATCGCCGTGCTTGACAGAGGGCGCGGAGACGTCATAGCGTCTGGAGGAAGAGCTGGAACCGCCGCCGGAGTAGGGCGCAGAGTAGCTGACCGTCCAGACACCGTTCGCGGTGCTGCTCACATAGTAATTGCTTGCCAGAGCGCCGGAGGGGTTTGTCAGATACACGCCGGAGGTCAAACCGGATTTTGCAAGAACCGTGTAGGTATAAGCGCCCTCGCTGCCAGCGCGCTTGACAATGTAGTCTGTCCCGTTGTTCTTGACCTTCGTGCTCGGATCAAAGCTGAACGTGCCGCCGGTGATGGAGATGGTCTCGCTGCCCGGGCCGCCGCCCTTCTGAATTTCGCCATTGAAAGAGCCATTTTTGATATTGATAACAGCTGTTGTGTCAGTTGTAGCATCAGCGCGAACAACACCGGTAAATGTACCGTTCTCAATGTTGATCGTACCGCCGGAGCTGTAAACATAGGCAGCATACGGAGCGGTATAGATGCCGCTCTTTACAGTGGCGGTGCCGCCATACTGAACAGCCACCGCACAATTCAAGTACGTGCCATCTCCAGTTCTGATATCCGTAACTTTGATCTCGCAATTTTCCAATGTTGCATTGCGTCCAACCTGCACGCAGCCGCCGTATTTTGCGGTCAGCTTCATGTCGGTGAACGATGCGGTCTTGGTTTCAAAGGCAGCGCCTAAGAACGCATTAATACCAGTGATATTATAGGTACCACCAGAGACAACGACCTCACCGCAGCTGGAAGCCTTCACAACGCGCTCGTCCGTCTCGGCGCTGACATTGTTCAGGACCAACTTGCTCTCACTGCCCACCGTAAACAATGCAGTGTAGTGATAGCTGTCGCTTGCGCAGGTGCTGCCGGTATAAGATCCACCGTTAACAGTTACCGTAGAACCAGCAGAACCCTCGCGAAGGTCAACAAAGCCCCACACTTTTGCCTCCCAGTTGGTATCATGCGTATCTCCCATCGTCATACCGCTCCCTGCGGTCGTGCCGTCGATGGTCAAATTTACCTTTTCAGCAGTGACCCAAATCGCGCTGTTTTTTACGGTAGCTGTTGATGCCGTCGCAGCAGTCAGTACATGACCGTTCAGATCAAGCGTCATGCTCTTCGTGACTTCAATCGGCTTGGTAACGGTCACGTCCTTCAGCAGCTTGATGGTGTCGCCGTCCTTGGCGGCGGTGATAGCGTCGGGGAGGGTGGTGTACTCCTTTGCCCCGATCATAGCGACCGTATTCTCGTTCGGCTTCACCCAATGACCCTTCGAAACCTCCACAAGCACTTCGTTGGCGTTCTTGTTAACAATATCGTCGTAAGCAGTACCGGCGGCAACGACCTTGTTGTCAATGATCACAAGACCGTCTGTGCCGACCTCTTTACGGCCGAAGATGCTGTCTTCGGGCTTTTGGGTGCCTGCATTTTCCTGCATCAAGATATTCTGGCTTGCGGAAGTAGCAGCGTCAACGGTGACCTGACCGACATTCGCCGTGCCGACTAGATCGCCGACGCGCCAGCTCTTTCCCGTCTCAGTGCACTTCAGAGTGCTGTCCTTTACAGTGCAGCCCGTGATGGTGTGGTAGGTGGCGGGATTCGCACCGGCGTGACCGATCAGGCCGCCGACAGAGCCCTTCGCCTCAATCGTCACATTCTCGACGGAGCAGTTTGTAAGCGTGACCTTGGTATCGACCGGGCCGTCGTTCTGGTTGTTATAGCCGGATGTCCAGCCAATCAGACCGCCGACGCGCGCGCCGCCGGTGCTGACAATTTTGCTGTTCTTCAGATGGCAGTTATCCAGTTCGATTCGAGTCATGGAATCCACGCAGTTGATAAATGCGCCGATTCCCTGATTATTCGTTGTGTCGTTGATATCCGCACCAGCAATGGTCAGATCCTTGATCACAATGCCGGATTTGCCCGCAAAGCCGCCCGCAAACAAGGGGGCGCTCAGGCCGGTGATGGTCTTGCCGTTGCCGTTCAGGGTGATGACGCCCTGACCATGGTATCCATCCACACCCACCGGCGTCCAGTTCTTACCGGTCATATTGATGTCGTCCAGCAGCTCGATCACGGTGTCGCCGGTTTTGTTTGCGGCCGCAAAGGCGTCGGCGAGGGTGGGATACTCGGTATCGCCGATTTTGGCAACATACGACATTTTAACCTCGCCTGTGGTCGCGTCAAAATTTGCACCAGGCGCAAGGTAGTCATTGTTGATTCCTCCGGGGAACGTACCGGCTGTGATGTTGAACTCGTTCTTGGCGGCTTCGGCATCCATTTCGGCTGTAATATTAAAGTCACCGCTGATACCGGTGCCGTTGGCCTCGATGGTGACTTTCTGCTCGTCCGTAGAGCCTTCAATGTCCTTCTGAAGCAGGCCCTTAATGCAGCCGGTGGCGGTCACATTCGTCAGCGTGATGTCGGTCGCCTTGGAAGCAACGATAGCCGCCTTTTCGGTCAGACCGCTGAAGGTGGTTTGTTCGATCTTCACCGTGGGCGCGACTGCCAGCGTGCCCTCGTTGTAGGTCTTGATACCGCGGACACCGGTGAAGGCGCTGTTCTTCACTTCGGTGTTGCCGCCGTAGTTCCAAAGATTATAGTTGGCACTGTTAGTAAACTGGCAGTTGTTGAACACCGTCTTGCCGTACTGGTTGTTGCACACGCCGTTGGGGAAGGTGCAGTTCGTGTAGGTCACGGTGTTTTCCGCCGCGCCGGTGTTGCGGAGCCAGCAGGTGAAGTAATTGGTGCTGTGACCGTAGTCACCACCATAAGTTGGATTAGGTTTGCTCAGCTTCAGGTTTGTAAAACTGACATCGATGTCGTACTTCTGATCAGCCAAGATTGCAAGACCGCCGGTGATGCAGATTTCCGCATCTCCGGTTTTACCAACAAACTTGACCTTGGTAGGCCCGGTCAAGCCAGCCTTTGCGACCTGCACCCAGCCGGTAGCAGTCACATCAACCTTACCACTGATCTCATAGGTGATGACGCCGCTTCCGTCAGGTTCCGCCGCATTGACGGCATCGCTAAACGAACTATAGCTCGTCTCCCCTACCTTGATCGGTCCAGCGCCTGTCGCCTCCTCCGCCAGGGCTGCCGTCGGTAAGAGCGACAGCGCCATCGCGAGGCATAGTAAAATGGATAGTAGCTTATGTTTCATAATGATCCTCCTACAATGTATATTCTCCGCGGCTCCCCGCAGTTTGGGCACTTATTTTTACCGGCTCCGCCGGAAGTTCACTTAAAATTGCTGTGCATCGGTCCAATGGTCTGCCCGCGCAGATCGGACAGCCGCAGCGCTGTTTTCCTGTACGGCTGCTGATGACCGATTTCCACGCATGGCCGTTTTCACACAGCCACCATGCCTTCCGGCTGCTGCCGGGCGTTACCTGCTGCGGCGTGAAACTGCCGTTAAGGGTCGGATGCCACTGCGATGCGATCACCGGCTCCTTGGTCTCCAGATCATTAAATCCCGGTAGGACCTTGCGGTTGGTGCAGTACGGACAATCGCTCCCCTTGTTCACACGGTGGGCGATGACCGCACAGAAGGAATGTCCCCTGTCACAGAGCCACCACACGCGGCGATTGGAATATGCGCTCACCGTCTCCGGCGTCAGCGCACCGTTCTTTTTCCGATCCCACTGTTCAGCAAGCTGCGGATGCAGCGAAGCGAGATCATTGAATCCAGGCAGGACCTTTTGTCCCGTGCAGAACGGACAGCCTGCGTTTGATGTGACGCGGCTGGCAACGCTCGCCTGCCAGCTATGTCCTTTCGGACACCTCCACCAGACCTTCCGGTGTGCTCCCGGCATGACCTGCGTCGGCAGCAGCGGAGAATTCTTTTCCGTGTCCCACTCCGAAAGCAGATCCGGGAATTTTGCCGCCAGAGAGTTTTCCTCCGGCAGAACAGCGCGGCCCGCACAGATGGGACAGCCTGTTCCCCGCGTGCGGATTCTGACTTCGGAACGGTAGGAATGGCCTTGTGGGCATCGCCACCATACCTTTTGATGGCTTCCGTAGGTCACATCCTTCGGCGTGAGCGGCGCATTGCGTTCATCGTCCCATTGTGCCAGCAGGTGAGTTTGTTCATGCCCGGCGCAGAAATCGTACAGAGACGGATGAATCGCTGCTCACCTCCCGCAGAATACTTGTCCGCCTGCAATACAGGCGGAAGGGTCTTTTAAGCTGATTGTGTATCCGGCACAGTGGATAAAAATGTACAGGTTGCCGACCACAGCGACATACACAAAATCTATATCTTTACCATAGCACACCCCCAACAGAATATCAATAAGACAAGGGCCTAAAACCGACTAAAAAAGCGTACTTTTTTATCCAGCCCTTTTCACTTTCTGCGTTTTCTTAACGGTTTCTTTACGCCCGTCATCCTGAGCCCAGAGCAAAAAGCTCCGGTGGGTGACGCCCAGCAGTTTTCCTGCCGCCCGCGCGGACAGCTCGCCGCGCTCCCAACGCGCTTTGACTTCGCCGAATCCCTCCGGCAGCGCCATGCGGGGTCTGCCGAATTTCACGCCGCGCGCCTTCGCTGCGGCGATCCCTTCCGCCTGCCGCTGGTGAATGAACTCGCGCTCTGTCTGCGCCACATAGGATAGTAGCTGCAGCACGATGTCCGCGATCAGCGTTCCGGTGAGATCCCGGTTCCGCCGTGTGTCAAGCAGAGGCATATCCAGCACAACGATTGCCGCACCCTTTTCCTTTGTGATGATGCGCCATTGCTCCAAAATTTCTTCATAGTTTCTGCCGAGACGGTCGATGCTCTTGATCACAAGCGTGTCGCCGTCTTTCAGTTTGCGCAGCAGCCGCTGGTAGCTGCGGCGGTCAAAATCCTTGCCGGATTGCTTGTCCACAAAAATTGCCCGGTCCGTCAACCCGAACTCCCGCAGGGCAATGAGCTGACGAAGTTCATTCTGCTCCTTGGTCGAAACTCTTGCATAACCGTATTCCATGTGCTGACCTCCCAATTTATCGGTGGATAAATTGTAAGCCAGGTGCCGGCCACATGGGCAATATAGTGTTATATCACTATATTAGCACATATTTTTCAATTAGTGAAGTATCACTAATAACCTTTTCTCAAATAATTTACCATAGTGATAAATCGTCATGGAGGTTTACACTATGGATACTCGGGAAACTGTTGCACTTCGCATCCGCCAACTTTGCGCAGAACGAAAAATTACGCCGAACGGGTTAGCAAATCTATCTGCTGTTCCTCAGGCAACCATCAAGAGTATCCTTAATGATGAAAGCAAAAATCCGGGCGTCGTGACGATTAAGAAGCTTTGTGATGGTCTTGAGATCACCCTCGGTGAGTTCTTCTCCACACCTGAATTCGATATGCTGGAACAGGAAATCAAATGAAGCCTCTTTCTCAGCCTCTACCGCCAGCGCTCCTCCATTTTTCGCGTAGAGTACACGCATAGTGCGTGAACTCTACGCTCTATAAGGGGTATTCTCTCTTTTTCGCGGAAAATCTTTCATCCGCTGCTGCGTTTGACGGTTACACATTGCCGCCGCGCCTTTTCTCATTTGAATGGAGTGCTGCTACATGAAAAATGAATCCCAATACGGCCTGCTGCTATTACAGCGGTATCTGTATGAGCATACGGATGACCAGCATCCGGCCTCTGTGGCGGATATTCTTGCCTTCTGGCAGGAGTATGGCATTCAGGCGGGGCGCAAGAGCGTATATTCCGCTATTGAAGTCTTGCAAAGCAGCGGTATGGACATCGTCTGCGTCAAAAGCACCCAGAATCGATATTTCGTGGGGGAGAGGCTGTTTGAACTGCCGGAGCTGAAGCTGCTGGTGGACGCGGTGGAATCCTCCCGCTTTATTACGGCCAAAAAGAGCGAGCGGCTTATTGAAAAGTTGGGTAAGCTCACCAGTGAATCTCATGCCCGCCAGTTGGATCGGCATATTTATATGGAAGGTACCGCCAAACCGGAGAATGAGTGCATCTATTACAGCGTGGATGAGATCCATAACGCCATTCAGGAAAAACGGCAGATCACCTTTCAGTATTACGAATACACCCCGCAGAAAGAAAAGATACTCAAGCATAACGGTTACCGCTATCAGTTCAGCCCGTATGCCCTTATCTGGAGCCGAGATTGCTATTATGCCGTAGGCTGGTCGGAAAAGCACGGAAAGATTGCACAATTTCGGGTGGATCGCATGACGGCAGTCGAACCGCTGGAACATACGGCAGTCCAGACACCGGACTTTGATCCGGCGGAGTATGTCCGCAAGGTGTTTGGGATGTACCCGGACAACCTCTGTACCGTAGAGCTGCTGTGCGATAATGAGGTCATGCGCAGCGTGATCGACCGCTTCGGTGAAAATGTGCAGACGGAAACTGTAGATGAACAGCATTTCCGTGCCACAGTCGAGGTCGCGCCAAGCCCTCCGTTCTTCAGTTGGGTCTTTACCTTTAGCGGTAAGATTCGCATCGTCAGCCCAGCAGCAGTGCTGGAGGAAATGCGGGATATGGCAGCGTGGCTGAAATAATTTCAGGATGGTGTTCCCTGCGGGGAACACCATCTTTTTCACGGCTTGCCAATCGAACGAATGTTTGCTATACTGAGGCTACAGTGTTTCCAGAGAAGAGAACACGGATAGGAGGTGAGTTACTTGGAACAGACATTCGGCAGCTTCGTTCGAGAGAAACGGCAATCTATCGGATTGTCCCTGCGCACACTGGCGGCAAAGCTGGACTTGTCGCCGGTCTATCTGAGCAACATTGAGAACGACCGCAGACCGGCGCCGACGCGCGCATATTTGGAACGGTTGGAGCAGGAACTGCATCTGAGCAAGGTGGAAACCGAGCAGATGCTGGATCTTGCCGCCAAGTCCCAGAATAACCGGGTATCCGCAGACCTGCCGGACTACATCATGGATCGGGAGATCGTCCGGGCCGCGCTCCGCACGGCGAAGGAGGCAGACGCCACAGACCAGGAGTGGCAGGAATTTATCGACCGGATCACACAGCGCGCAAAGAAATCCAAAGAGGGCGGTGAAATAGACGCATGAAAAAAGCATATTACCGCGAACAGGCGCTGGAGCGGATCGCCCGCGATGTGATCATCGCCTATGACCCCAGACTTTATTACGGTTCCCCCGCAGCCATTCCCATTGAGGACATCATCGAGGCACAGGGGCTGGTGCTGGAGTATCAATATCTGCGGAATAATGGGCGGGTTTTGGGCGAGACCATCTTTGACGACGGTCTCACAGCGATCTATGACTGGGAAAACCACCGCTATGACCTTCTTCCCGTCAAGGGCGGCACCATCCTCATCGACTGTTCTCTCTGCGAAGAGGAAGCATCTACCGGGCGGCTGCGCTTTACCTGCGCCCATGAGCTGGGGCACTGGCTGCTCCATAAGAAACAGTTCAGCGGAACCGGCGAAAACGCGGCGCTCCGTTCCGGCGATGAGAGCGACAACACATTGGAAGTGCAGGCGAACCTGCTGGGCTCTATCCTTCTGCTGCCGCTGCCGCAGGTCAAGCGCTGTTTCTATCAGCTGCGCTCCGGACGGACGAACCAACAGCTGGTGACGGATATGGCAGGTATCTTTCAGGTATCCAAACAGGCCATGCGCATTCGGTTGGAGAACCATAACCTGCTGTAAAAAATTTTCATGTGCTGTTCTCAAAAAAGAGAACAGAGAAAGCGAGGCGCTATGTCAAAAACCAATTCCCTGCGCTGTCCGCTGTGCGGCAAGGGCCGTATCGCGGATATCCCCAGCGGTGCGGAGCAGTCTCAGTACAAGCTGTTTGCGCTGCACAGAGCGGAACACCCTGACCTGATCGCCAAATGCCCCAAGTGCGGCGAACAGATCGGCATCACAGTGCTGACACCGGATGCTCACCCCCTGATCCACGCGCCCATCCCCTTTATGGGATATGTTCAGGCATAAATTAAAAATCCAATTGATATGACTTCGTCAAGCGCACCAGCCACCCATCATCGAATATGGGAACATTGAGTTAGGAGCCTTACAAGTAGCTTTTCAGCTATGCGTAAGGCTCTTTTTTTGCGCCTTTCTTCGGCTGAAAAGCGGAAAGGCACACAATGCGCAGACGCTGGCAGCCCTATATCGCTAAATATCCGTGACCCAATCTCAGACATTTCAAAAAAATCTGAGATTGGAGTCATGAATCATGAAAAAATGGCAGGAAGAACGCAACTATCGGCGCGTTCGAAACGAAGGTGGCGAAGTCATCGCCAATATCATCACTGTAGACGGTATGGACGTAGAGGTGCCGGAGGATGTCTACCTCGCCTATGCGCAGGCAGACCGCAGGGAGCGCTACATCATGGAGGAACAGTCCTCCGGAAAACTGCTCTCTCTGGAGCAGATGGAGGAAGATGCGCTTTTGCCGGACTATGTCGGAGCAGAAACGGCCCCCAGCGCCGAAACTGAGGCACTGGAGCGTGAGGGTCTTCGGAATCTGGCAGAACAGAAGCAGATCCTTTTGCTGGCGCTGCTGTCACTAAAGGATACCGACCGGGAACTCATCAACGCCCTGTTCTTCGACGGCGCGTCTACACGGGAATACGCCCAAAGAATGGGCGTCAGCCAGCGGGCGGTCATCAAGCGGAGAGACCGCATCCTGCGGGATCTCAAAAAGTTTTTTGAAAATTCCTCGAAATAAGGGTATTCACCGAACGCAATTTTCGGGAGGACAGTGAGGGGCTCTGAATGCCCCTCGCTGTTCCTTGAAAATTGCATACCAGCAATACGGATAACCACCCGGACAGAAGAGCGAGCCGCGCAGTGTGCGCCACGACCCGCGGGAAGCCTTGCAGCTTCCCGCAGCGAGCGATTATACCTGCGCAGGGGCGGCGTTGGCAGCGCCGCCCGCAGAGACGCTGTCCGGGCAGATAATGAGACACAATGCACTGGCCAGCATGAAGAGGCTGGGCTGCTCCGGGATTGAAAGCAGTAGAGATCCCGGAAATACGCCCGTGAAGGTCTTTGCCGGACCTTGTCCGTATTGTTCCCCTTTTCTACCGGGGCGCGCGCTGCAAATACGGTGGAAACGAAAACAAAGCATGACAGGAAAAGAGGAAATTATCGGATGAATACCAACGATAACAGGCTGAAAGCCCATAAACTGATCGACCATATTTTTCAGGACCTTCTTCCCGCCCACGGTATGGCGCAGCGTCCGGAGCAGATCCAATTGAGTCACCGGATGCTGGAAGCCATGCAGGACGGGAGGATCGCCCTGTGCGATGCCGGGACGGGCATCGGCAAGACCTACGCTTATCTGGCGGCTGCCACGGCAGCGTCTGCTTTCCCGACAGGGCAGATCGCCCGCCCCATCATCATTTCCACTTCCAGTATTGCGCTGCAAAACGCGGTGCTGGCGGAGTATCTGCCGCTGCTGTCCTGCGTCCTAATGGCGGACGGGATTCTTACCAAGCCACTGAAAGCGGTCATCCGCAAAGGCAAAAGCCATTATGTCTGCGACGAGCGGCTGGACAGGCGGCTGCGTCAGGTATATCCTGCAAAGAAAAATCCGGAAGCGCTGACGGCGCTCCGGACTCTTAGGGAAACGCTGGACATGGACAGAGTTTCTCATCTCAGCGGCTATGACAGGAAGCGTGTCTGCGTACCGCAGGTCTGCGACTGCAAGCAGAGGGACTGCCGCTATCAGCGGTTCCTCAAGACCTGCGACAAAAATCAGTTTTTGTTTCAAATCTGCAATCATAACCTGCTGGTGGCAGACGCCATCCACCGCAGCGAGGGAAAACGCCCCATCTTCCCGGAGCACAGCATCATCATCGTGGATGAAGCCCATAAGCTCCCGGAAACCGCACAGCAGATGCTGGGTGTGACGTTGGCGGCCGAAGAGATACGAAACCTTATCCTTCAGCTAAAAGAGGAACGGTACTTACTGGCGGCAGAAATGCTGGAGGACAGCACAGGCCCTTTGCTGCGCAAGCTGGCGCAGCCCAGAGAGGAAGCGGAGCCGGTGGAAGCCTGTTTGCGATTGCTGACCGCACCATCCTGCACACTGCCCATCATCCAGCGGCAGATCGGCAGCCTGCTCTCCCCGCTGGGAAGCCGCCAGCTGAATACGGTGCTGGACGCGGTCAAGCTGTTCACCAGTTCCCAGACAGATATGATTTTTTACACTGCCGAAGATGTCAGCACAGGCGGCACCATGCTGTGCGCCGCGGCTGATGACATCACGCAGCGGATGAAAAAGATCCTGTGGCAGCCGGATCAGGCGTTTGTTCTGACCTCCGGCACCATGGCGGTGGGCAGCGATTTCCGCCGTTTCAAAACGCAGGCAGGATTGGAGAAGGGACACCGTGTCATGGAATCCGTTTCTCCATCCCCCTTTGACTACCGGAACAACTGCCTGCTCTACCTTCCGCAAATCCCGCCCCGCCAGAGAGTGGAGGATACGGATGTGTACTTTAATGAGCTGACTGCCGAGCTCGTCGGACTCATCAAAGCAGCCACCGGTCACGCGCTGGCGCTCTTTACATCCTACGCAGCCATGTCGGCTGTGAAGGAGCGGCTGCGGGAGGAATCTCTCCCATTCCCATTGCTGACGTTGGGCCGCAACGCGCCCCACATCATTGAACAGTTCCGGCACACGCCGGGAGCGGTGTTGCTGGCCACCGGCGCGGCATGGGAGGGCTTTGATTTCCCCGGCGACTGTGTATCTCTGCTGATCATCCCACGCCTGCCTTTCGCCTATCCGGACGCCCGGAAGGAGCGGGAATTGGAAAAGTATCCTTCCCTTCGTGCGTTCATCCGTGAGGTAGCTGTACCGGAGATGCAGATCAAGCTGCGTCAGGGCTTTGGACGGGCCATCCGCACGGAGAGCGATACCTGCGTCATCGCCATTCTGGATGAACGGGCCTGCCGTGGCCGCAGATACGCCCAGGCTGTGAGTGAGGCATTGCCGGAAATGCGGAGGACCGGCAGCCTGCGGGAAGTGACAAGGTTTCTGCGGGAGAAAAAGCCGGAGAGCTATTTTGAGGTAGAAAGATGATCGACGCAAAGAAAGAATTGCAGTATCGGCTGGCAGTCAGGATGCTGGAGCATCTGGCGGAAATCGGCCTGCTGAGCGCGGAAGAACTGTCTTACGCCAAGAGACTGGCCAGAGAGAAATATTCCCCGCAGACTGTTTGGGAATAGTGCTGGATATTCTGCGGATCGTGTGGTAGCTTGTGTGTTGACAAAAAAGATACAGGGAAGTGAAAAACATGGCACAGGTAAAAATCATCGCGCCGCAGACGCGGGAAGCGGAACATCTGCGGGTGGCAGCCTACTGCCGGGTCAGTTCGGACTCCAAGGATCAGCTGCATTCCTACGCCGCCCAGATCCGCAATTATACGGAAGAGATCGCCCAGCATGACGGCTGGGAGCTGGTGGATGTGTATGCCGACGAAGGGCTGACCGGCACCCGGATGGATCAGCGGGATGACTTCAACCGGATGATGGCAGACTGTCGGAAGGGTAAGATCAATCGAATTCTGGTGAAGTCCGTATCCCGCTTCGCCCGGAATACCAGAGACTGCCTGTCCGCCCTACGGGAGTTATCCGCCATGGGCGTCAGCGTCCGGTTTGAAAAAGAAAATATCGACACGAAAACGCTCACCACCGAACTGATGGTGAGCGTTTCCGGTTCTCTTGCCCAGCAAGAATCCATCTCCATCTCCGCCAATCAGAAGATGAGCTATCAGCGGCGGATGGAGCGTGGGGAATTTATCACCTGCACCGCCCCTTACGGATACCGAATCGTAAATAAGAAAGACCTTGAGATCGTCCCGGAGGAAGCCGCCACGGTGCGCTGGATCTTCGACGCATACCTCAAGGGACGCAGCTCCGGATGGATCGCGGAGCAGCTGACGGCGAAAGGCATCCCCTCCCAGTCCGGCGCGGAATGCTGGAGAGAAACGGGGATTCGATACCTGCTGACCAATGAAAAGTACATCGGAGACGCTCTGAGCCAGAAATCCTACAGCTGCGGCTTCCCCTTCGTGCAGAAACGAAATCACGGGGAACGCCTGCAATACTACACGGAGAACTCCCATCCAGCTATCATCGACCGAGACACCTTTGAGCGGGTGCAGGTACTGCTGCAAAAGAAAGCGCAGAAAGAGAAAAAGCGCAGAGAAAAAAGCCCCCTTGCCTTAAAAATCGTTTGCGGGAACTGCGGGACGGTGTTTCAGCGCCGAAGCAGCCAGAGCGGATATGTGACCTGGGTCTGCCGAACCCACGACCGCCACGCCGCGGACTGCCCTGTAGGACGCATCCCGGAAGCGGAGATCCATGCCGCCTTCCTGCGGATGTACCACAGGCTCAAAAGCAACGCGGACATCATTCTGGCCCCGGCCCTCCGGCAGCTGAACACGCTGGACACGATCCTGCGGCAGAATCATCCGCAGGTGCTGGCCATCAACCGGGCCATCGCGGAAGCAACAGAAGAAAGCCATAAGATCAGCACTCTGCGGGCCAATGGCTTGCTGGACGCGGATATCTGCGCCGCCCGCATGAATGCCATCAGCGCCAGACTGGCACAGCTTCGCGGGGAGCGGCGCAGGCTGACAGAGAATGAAGCGATAGACGAAACGATGGACGCGCTCCGCAAGGTGGAGCAGACGCTTCTCAACGGACCGGAACGGCTGGACGGCTTCGATGAAGAGCTATTCGAACGTCTGGTGGAGAAGATTATTGCAGAGACTCAAACCCGCATCCGCTTCCGGCTTTACGGAGGCTTGGAACTGACAGAACAATGGGAGGTGGCGGCAAGATGATCAACCGCAAGGTGTTATACGGGTATCAGATCCAAAACGGCGCGTTAGAGATCGTGCCGGAGGAGCAGCGGACCGTCAGTATGGTCTTTACGCTCTACAACGCCGGGGCTTCCTATCAGGCCATCTCGGACGCCTTGAACCGGCAGAGTATTCCGTATTGCCGGGAAGTGCCGCTCTGGAACAAGCATAAGGTAAAGCGCCTTTTGGAAAATCCCCGTTACACCGGTAAGGAGGGATACCCCATACTGGTGGAAGCGGATATTTTCCAAGCGGCGCAGGAAAAGACGGCGGAAAAGAATGCCAGGAAGCAGTCCCACGGAGAGAAGCCTGCCATTGCGCGGTTGACTCCGTACTTCCGCTGCGCCTGCGGCGGGAAGATGACCCGGCTGGGCGGCGGCTGGCAGAACAGCGGCAAGTTGTATCTGAGATGCGAAGGCTGCGGGAATACCGCGGTCATGGACATGGATGCGACGGTAAACGGGATCGTCCGTCAGTTCCGGAACCATGAACAGCCCAGCTGCACCGCCTACACGCCCTCCGCGGAGGTCATGCGGCTGGACAATGCCATCAACCGGGGGCTGGAGCAGCCAGACTCGCCGGAAGCGGTGATGGCGCTGATCCTGCAGGGTGCGGCAGCGCGGTATGCCTGCTGTCCAGAGCCGTCTGCCGAATCTGAGCCGTCAGATAGTCTGACAGAGGCGGATTGGAGACGCTTCCAACGAGCGGTTTCCCATATCACCATCTCACAGGATACCGAAGTAACTCTTATATTTACGGATAAAAAAGCGACAGGAAAGGACGAATGATCCATGGAAGCGACAGCAGCTACCTTAGAGCGGCGGGTTCGGGTGATCCCCGCAACCAGAAAACCGGAAGAACTGCACAGAGACCATGACGGAAAAATGCGCGTAGCGGCCTACTGCCGCGTCTCGACGGACAGCGAAGAGCAGCTCAACAGCTATGAGGCGCAAAAGACCTACTACACCCAGAAGATCCAGGACAGCCCGGACTGGGAGATGGCAGGGGTCTATGCCGATGAGGGCATCTCCGGCACCAGCCTGAAAAAACGGACGCAGTTCAACAAGATGATCACCGCCTGCAAGCGGGGACATATCGACCTCATCATCACCAAGTCCCTCTCCCGCTTTGCCAGAAACACGGTGGATTGCCTGGATACGGTGCGGCTTCTGAAAGCAAACGGCATTGGGGTGTACTTCGAGAAGGAAAACATCAACACTCTCACGGAATCCAGCGAATTTCTCATCACTCTGTTCAGCGGCTTCGCCCAGGCGGAATCCGAGTCTCTCAGCAAGAATGTCGCATGGGGAAAGCAGAAGAGCGCGGAGGCGGGAAAGGTCACCTTCCAGTACAAAAAGATGCTGGGATACCGGAAGGGGGCGGACGGACAGCCGGAGATCGTACCGGAGGAAGCGGAGATCATCCGCCGCATTTACCACAGGTATCTGGACGGCTGCACCCTGGGACAGATCAAGCGGGAGCTGGACGAGGACGGTGTTCCCACCGCACAGGGTGTAGAGCGCTGGTCTCCCTCCATCATCCACAATATCCTGACCAATGAAAAGTACATTGGAGACGCCCTGCTGCAGAAAACCTATGTGACGGACTGCATCAACAAAAAGGTCAAAAAGAACCGTGGTGAACGCACGATGTACTATGTGGAGAACAGCCATCCGGCCATTGTCTCAAGGGATCTGTTCAATCAGGTGCAGCAGGAGATGACGCGCCGGTCCAGCAAACGGAAGGTGCTGCAAAAGAGCGGAAAAACGGAACTTGGGAAATACTCCGGCAAATACGCTCTGACAGAACTGTTGGTGTGCGGCGAGTGCGGCTCCCCCTACAAGCGGGTAACATGGGCCAGAAACGGGAAAAAGCGCATCGTGTGGCGCTGTGTCTCCCGGCTGGAGTTCGGTACAAAATACTGCCAGCACTCCCCAACACTGGATGAAGGCAAGCTGCACAGCGCCATCCTCGCGGCCATGAACGAGTACGCCGCCATCCGGCAGGAGGTCTGCCCCGATGTGCTGGCCATGGCGGAGGAAGCAAGGCAGGCGTTATCTCAGGCCGGTGCACGGCTGCTGCAGCTGAAGAAGCGAATGGATGAGGTGAGCTGGGAGCAGAGCGATGTGCTGGATCGGCTGCTCGTCAACATGGCCGATACCGAGCTGAATGCCAGAATGAAAGCGCTGACGGATGAGAAGGAATCCCTTAAGGCGCAGATCGCGGACGCGCAGCAGGCAGAGACTGATCTGGAAGAGCAGGCTGCCAGACGCCGGCAGATGTGGGACAGTATCATGGAATGCGCCGCGGGGTACACGGAATTTGACAATGAGCTCGTCCGGCAGGTCATCCAAAAGATCACGGTGGAGGATGCGGAAACCATCCACATCCACTTCCGAGACTCGGATGTGGTGCTGGAACAGGAAGTAGAATGAATAGAAAAGGGAGAAAAGAAATGGCCATTTTTATAACCGGTGATACGCACGGTGATTTCAGCAGGCTCCTGCCTGCAGCATTCCATGAGCAACGTGACCTGACCAAAGAGGATTACCTCATCCTTTGTGGAGACTTCGGCGGTGTCTGGGATGGCGGCGATGCGGAGCAGCAGTGGCTGGACTGGCTGGAGACCAGGTCCTTTACCACGCTGTTCGTCAGCGGAAACCATGAAAACTATGATCTGCTCCGCAACTATCCAATCAGCCAATGGCACGGCGGCTTGGTACAGGCCATACGCCCCAGCGTCCTGCATCTGATGCGGGGCCAGCTTTATAACATCTGCGGAAAGCGGATATTTACCATGGGCGGCGCCAGCAGCCACGATATCCGGGACGGCATTCTGGAACCGGATCATCCGGACTATGAGCGAAAGCTGCGGCAGCTCAACGCCGCAGGCGCGCTGTTCCGCGTCAACCACAGGTCTTGGTGGAAAGAGGAACTGCCCAGCGAGGATGAATACGAAACCGCAAGGAAAACGCTGAATCAGGCAGGGTGGGATGTAGATTACATCATTACCCATTGCTGCCCCAGCAGTGTCCAGGACACCTTCAGTAGAGGATTGTACCAGCGAGATGCGCTGACAGACTTCTTCGATGAGATTCGGGAACACTGCAGATTCCAGTACTGGTTCTTCGGGCATTACCATGAGAACATGGTGGTGGAGAAAGAGTTCGTAATGCTCTATAATCAGATTATCCGACTGAAATGATGAGTGGAGGCGCACTGGCGATTGGCTAATGTGTCTCCACTTTCTATTTAAGTAAGTTTTTCACAAGCTCAGGCATAAATCTTTGTCCGGGTTCACGAATAGCTTTCCCGACTACGTTATGCCATTGTGTTGACGCAGGCTACGCCCAAGACAAAAAACAGGAGGAAACAAACATGACGATTGATAGCGCAAAGGATCTTCAAATGAAAGGCTCGTAAAATTGGTCTATTGGAATTGACGTTTTATGTATTTTCACGTATACTTAATTTACAGATTCACGCGCACATTTACAAATCATTCATCCGTCATCACAAGATGCTGGGGGTTCGAATTGCAAAACGGAAAATCGAGCCTCAAAAGCCCGCAAACCCTTGCGGCACAAGGCTTTGCTCCTGCATCTTTTTTGTCAACGCACTCCAAGTAAAAACCCTGTAGTTTCAATGACTACAGGGTTTTCCTTTTGCCTTTTCGGGGAGGTTTTCCCTTTAGTTTTCCCTTATGAGAGTGAAAAGAACTCATTTTTCACCACCAGACACGCTTTTAATGAAGTTATCCATGCGTTCTGAACTTGCTTGCTTCATTTGCTCTGTGACATGACCGTATCCGGGATGGAACAGGAATGATATACGCAGACGTGCGCCCGATTCGGAGCACCGATGCCGCCTCAACAACCGTGAGCGTAAGCGGTAAATCTTCCTCGACGGCAACGGCGCGGTAACGGCGCACGGTGCGCGCTACAGCGATGTCATTGTCCTTCTGCCGAATCAGGCGAGCTGGCGCTACATGTACGCGGACGAGCTCAAGACCGTGTTCCACCGCGACGGCTTTACAATGACGGGCTTTGTGGGCCCTGATCCGGACAGCAAGGAAGATAAGCTTTATACGCTCAGCGATCTGGATAAGCTTTCCGCCGTGTTTGACGATGGACAGCTGCACGCAGGCAAGACGACGATCTACACCGCCCAGTGGGAGCGTATCGGCAATAAGACGGAGGACAGCTCCGCCTACTATACTAAGGCGGACGATGGTACCGTGAAGATCGAGTCGGTCGATCAGGACGAGCTTAAAAAGCAGCTCGAAACTGACAGCACGGCGCAGATCGATGTGTCCGGGCTGGAAGCGGAAAAAGTGACGCTGCCCGTCAGCGCCGTGAACGACGTCCTTGATTTGGAAGCGAAGGCGCTGTCGATCAAGATGGCGGACGCGGCGATCACGCTGGACAAGACGGCGATGCAGTCGGTCGTCGAAACAGCGGACGGCAACGATATTCAGCTGCATGTCAGCACCGGCGATGCACTGAGCAGCGATCAGACCGAGATCATCGGCGATATCGAACAGGGCATGGTGCTTGATGTGAGCCTGACGGCAAACGGAACGGAAATTCACAGCTTTAACGGCAAAGTGACCGTCTCCGTTCCGTTTACGTGGACGCAACAGGGTGTGCTGCAGGCTTGGTATCTTGCCGATGACGGCACAAAGGAGCCGGTCGAGGTGGCCTACCGCGACGGAAACGCCGTGCTGACGCTCAAGCACTTCTCGACCTATGCCATCGTGGTGAAGGCGAACGACCCTGACAGCGGCATCGTGAGCATGGGCGAGAACGAGGTCACAGTCCAAAAGCAGGCGGACGCGGTTTACTACGCTGCGGCGCTCTACGCCGAGGACGGCAGATTCCTGGCCTATGCCGCGAGCGAAGCTGCGGAGGATGAAGAAACCGTGACGCTCAAGTGGGCGAACGCCGACTGGTCGAAGGCGGCGAAGGTCAAGGTGTTCTTCCTTGACGCGGACCGCAAGCCCGTCGCCGAAGCGGTGACGGCGCTGATCAAGGGCAAAAGCCGGAAAAACTGAGCGGCTACAGCACAAGAATGAAAAAGGGAGCGCATCGGGCCTTGCTCGATGCGCTCCCTTTTAGCGCGTTTCTTACTTTTTCAGAAAATACATGTTGATCTCGGCGCGGGCGATCAGCGCGCCGGTGTCGTCGGTGATATTGACCTCGAAAAAGCCGATGTGACCGCCGACCCTGACCGGTCGGCCGACGGCGGTGAGCGCTTTGGACTGCACCGTCGAGCGCAGATAGTTGATCGAGCCGTTCAGCGTGACGTTGTGCTGGCTGTAGTTGATGCGCGCGAACGCGCCCGCGGCGGTGTCAGCCATCGCGTAGAGAAAGCCGCCGTGCACGCCGCCCCAGATGTTGGAATTTTCCGGCGTGACGTCGGCGGTCAGCACGCTTTTTTCCTCGTCGACCGAAACGACGCGGATGCCGTTGTGACGGATAAAGCCACTGTGCTCGCTCGAAAGCATTTCCTGATAATTTTCGACCATGATGCGTTAGCCTCCTTCAGGCACGGAATATCAGACTAAGGCAAGCATAGCAGAATCGCGCCGGAGGCGCAACAGAAAAATGCGCCGCGCCGCGAAACGGCAAGATTTGAGGTCGCTTTCCGCTTCGGAACGATTTACAAGCGGTGAAAATTCTGCTACATTAAAAGCGATTCGAACCAAGGGAGACTGTTTTTTATGAACGACTATCAGGCTAAATTTGTTGCGCCGGAGCAGGCTGTCAAGGCTGTGCAGTCCGGCGACTGGGTGGACTACGGCTTCGGTGCGGGTTTTCCCGAGCTTTTGGACAAGGCCCTCGCCGCGCGCAAGGGTGAAGTGAAGGACGTCAAGGTCCGCGGCGGTCTTGTGATCCGCCCGCGCATCGAGGTTGTCGAAGCAGACCCCGAGCAGGAGAGTTTCAGCTATTACAGCTGGCACGTCGGCGATTATGAGCGCAAGCTCCAGAAGAATGGCCTTGTGAAATTCATGCCCGTCATGCTGCGCTCGTTGCCGTACCTCTATCGCGACAAGCACATCCGCTGCGATGTGGCATTCGTTCCCGTCTCCAAGCCCGACGAGAACGGCTACTGCGGCCTCGGCATTTCGAACTATGCCTGGCGCACGATCTTTGAGAGCGCCCGCACCGTGATCTTCGAGATCAACGAGCACTATCCCAAGCTCCAGGGCGTGGACGGCTCGCACCGTGTGCACCTGTCCGAAGCGGACTACATCGTCGAGGGCGAGCATGAGCCGCTGCCCGTGCGCTCCTAC
>CECF01029007.1_pt1 | contig 37597 bp, 35 predicted proteins | sample 554751 | NCBI WGS metagenome assembly CECF01 (sample SAMEA3182099, study PRJEB8094) | gut metagenome | biome: human; feature: gut; material: Stool; isolation source: human stools | place: Canada | collected 2012-06-12 | reverse complement strand
CCCTGCAGCATTTGAACCACCGGCGTGACCGGGCAGTTTCCATCATCGGTTAGAATGACACTGCCAACCTTTTCTTTGAATTCTTCATAAGTCATGATTGGATCTTTCCTCGTCTTTTGCAGTATACTTTTTGATACCAGGTACAAATAATTTGCGTACTTGAACAAAAATTACTGTCAAGTATAATAAATATATCACTGGTTGGCCATGCAGTCAACGACTGAAATTTCTCAGAAAGGTCTGAATGACATGAAAGAACTGAACATTATGGAGGCTACTGTTCTGACCTCCCCCAATCCGCTGACACTGATCTGCTCTAAAAAGGAGGATGGTTCTACGAACCTGGCTCCCATTTGCTTTGTGTCTTACCTCTCCTTCAATCCGCCCATGGTGGGTTTCGCCACTGGCAAACAGTCCCACACCGGTAAGCAGGTACGGGAGACTGGCAAGGTGATTGTCACCGTTCCTGGCGAGAGTATTGCTCAGGTGGTGATGGCCTGCGGAGCGTCTACCGGTGCCAAGACCGATAAGGTGGTCGCCAATAACATCGAGATGATGGCTGTGGAGGGCAGTGACATCCAGATTCCGGTGGATACTCGTCTGGCAATGGTGGCTACCTTGCAGCAGTCGGTGGAGGTGGGCGACCATATCCTGCACATCTGTCAGGTGGATAAGTTTCTGGGCGATGAGGACAAGAAGGGCCTGTATGCCTGGAACGGCTTCGGGAAAGTTGCACCTGCGGCAGAAGGCTGAATCTTAAAACGGTAAGGAGGCATCAGCGGTGGCTGTTTGTATTAAAGACTGTATTCAGAACATGAATCTGGTGATCGGCTGTACGATCGGCTGCAGCTACTGCTACGCCAGAAACAATGTCCGCCGGTTCCACATGATCGACGACTTTGAAAAGCCGGAGTTTTTTCCAAATAAACTGCGGCTGATGGAGAAAAAGCGCCCACAGAATTTTCTGCTCACCGGCATGAGCGATTTTTCCCACTGGAAGACAGAGTGGCGGGAACAGATATTTGACAAGATGACTGAAAATCCGCAGCACCAATATCTGTTTTTGACCAAGCGACCGGAGGATATTGTGTTTTCCACTACCCTGGAGAATGCTTGGTTTGGTGTAACTGTTACCTCCAGCAAAGAGAAAAACCGTATCCAGACTTTACAGGAGCACATCAGCGGCGGGCATTACTATGTGACCTTTGAGCCCATGTTTGATGATGTTGGCATGGTAGACCTTACCGGAATTGAGTGGATCGTCATCGGTACTGAGACCGGACGCAGGAAGGGTAAAACCGTATCCGAACCGGAGTGGGTACGGAATTTGACCGATCAGGCTCACACACTGGGCATCCCGGTGTTCACGAAGGAAGATCTGCTTTCCGTCATCGGCGAGGAAAGCATGGTACAAAAGCTGCCCCCGGCTTTCTGCCGGGTATTGGAGGTGCAAAAAACATGGCGGAAGTGAACAACAACGGCATCCTGATCCGGGATGTGGAGACAAAAAATATCATGACAAAATCCACCCTGCCGGTGGGCGGCTATTCCGTCAATCCTTATGTGGGCTGTACCCATGGCTGCAAATACTGCTACGCTTCGTTCATGAAGCGGTTCACCGGCCATACTGAGCCTTGGGGTACTTTTCTGGATGTGAAGCATTGGCCTGCCATCAAAAATCCCCGGAAATACGCCGGACAGCGTGTGGTCATCGGCTCGGTGACGGATGGGTACCTGCCTCAGGAGGAACAGTTCGAAAATACCCGCAAGCTGCTGGAGCAACTGAAAGACAGCGGCGCGGAGATTTTGATCTGCACTAAGTCTGACCTGGTAGTACGGGATATCGACCTTCTGAAAGAGATGGGAAAGGTCACTGTTTCCTGGTCGATCAATACGCTGGACGAGGATTTCAAAAACGATATGGACGATGCCGTCAGCATCAAGCGGCGGCTGGATGCCATGAAACAGGTTTATGACGCAGGTATCCGCACCGTGTGCTTTATCGCTCCGGTTTTTCCCGGTATCACGGATTTCGAGGCCATCTTCCGCCGGGTGAAGGACCAGTGCGACCTGGTGTGGCTGGAAAATTTGAATCTGCGGGGCGGTTTCAAAAAAGACATCTTAGACTATATCCAGGAGAAATATCCCCACCTGCTCCCCATGTACGACACCATCTACAACAAGGGAGACAGAAGCTACTTCCGTGGTCTGGAAGAACAGGCGGAGCACCTTGCAAGAGAATGCGGTTGTCCCTTTGTGGACAACGAACTCCCCTACGGCCGGGCAGAGCCGGGACATCCGGTCATTGTGGATTACTTTTACCACGAGGAAGTACGCGGCTCGGAAAACAGCGGGAAGCGAACTCGAAAAGTATGATCTTAGGGTGCTCTGAAACGTAGTATGGACAATCGACACCCACACTCTAAGTTACGTGTGTAAATGTGATAAAAATTATATTGGACAAACGCTTGACAACTTTTGTTTTGTAATTTCAAAATTTTCTCTGACCCACTTTTGACCCAGAATAGAATTGGAACGGGCAGGGCTGGACGGAAACAACGGAAGATCCGCCGAGTGAACGGCTGTAAAAAGCACAAATCGGAGCGGAAATGGCTCCGATTTGTGCTTGAGACAACCTACGGACCAGAAGGCCGGGGGTTCGAATCCCTCACGGCGTGCCACCCCGAAATCATTGCTTGCTGCAATGATTTCGGGGTTTTTGCGCCCTTTTTTGCTAAAAAAGTTGCATATTTTCGGGCCTGTCAACCGGACGCTTTTTTCAAAAGAAAAAATCTGTCTAACGCTTGTCTAACGCCTGTCTAACACTGTCTAACGCTTTTCCCATTTTAAAATAATGCAAAAAGCCTTTTTCTGAAATGAAATCTCTTTGTGTATACGGTATTACACAAATTTCAGAGGCCTGGCCGAAGATTTCTGGGCGCTGTTGAAAGTTCGCAGGACAGCGGATCCGGTTCGGATGGGATGGCTATAGTTTCTTTTACCGCGGCAACAGCGATTACCGATTACTGGAATTCCAGCGTCTCTTTCTGCAACACTGCACTCCTTTTGATTAGCGATTTTTTTCTCACACCTCTTGCAAAACTGAAAGAAGCGCGGTATAATATGACCAAACAAACCAAAGCGGTCATATTTAAGGAGGCGCGAGCTTGGCTTTTACCGATTACGAGACCGAGCAGCTCCGCAAGGCATTGCTGAAGGAAACGAGGCATTGCGCTGTCACGCTGGGGATGAAGAAAACCTCCGTGGATCAGCTGACGAAGGCGGTCGGCATTGCGAAGGGCTCGTTCTATAAATTCTACGAATCCAAGGAAATGCTTTTCTTCGCGGTTTTGGAGGGCATCCACGCCGAGCTTTACGAGGTGGCCGACCGCGCGCTGTGTGAATCTGACGGCTTGCCGCCGTCGGAGTGTGCGGCAAAGGCGGTTCTTGCCGTCTGTAAACGGCTGTCCGATACCGGCGACATGGTCTTCATTGAAAATGATGCGAAGCTGCTTCTGCAGAGACTGCCGGATGACATCAAAAATGTGCATTACCACGACGGCGAGACGCACATCCGTCAACTTTTGGAGAATCATGACCTTATGCCCAAGTGCGGTGTGCCTTTGGCTGCTGCGACGGTGCGGGGACTGATCTTGACCGTCTCCCATAAGGAGCAGATTGGGGAACTGTACCCGCAGGTGCTGGAAACGCTGGTGTACGGCGCTTGCAGGGAGTTATTTAAATAAACGGAAGGCCGCAGAGATGCGGCTTTTCCGAGGCACAGTGGTTAGTATGCCCTAACTGCGTGACTGTGCGTATCGGTTAGGCAAATCTAACATCGAAAGGAATGATAGCGATGCAGGAACACAAGGACTTTTGGGACAAAAATGCCGGTCGGTACGACCGCTTTATGCGAAAGGATGGGGCGGCGTATGACGAGATGTATGAGCTGATCCGGCCGATTGTACGGCATAAAACTGTACTGGAGCTTGCCACCGGCACGGGATTGATTGCAAAACACATCGTAAATGCGGCGGCACACATCGAGGCGACGGACGCCTCCGCAGAGATGATCGCTGAGGCAAAGCGGGACAATCGCTCGGCAAAACTGTACTTTTCCGTGCAGGATATGTTCTGCCTGCCCTATGCGGGGGAGTCCTTCGATGTGGTGATCGTGTCCAACGCGCTGCATATCGTGCCGCAGCCGGAGAAAGCCCTTGCCGAGATTCGCCGAGTGCTGAAGGATGGCGGCGTACTCATTGCGCCGACCTTCACCCACGCGGGAAACTCTTTTTCCGGCAGGGCCAAGGCTTTTTTCATGAAGCTGGCGGGCTTTCCTCTCCGCAGCAAGTGGACGAGTGAGGAATACCTGCGCTTCCTACGGCAGAACGGCTGGGCGGTGCGGAAAAGCGCTGTTTTGAAAGCCTCGTTCCCGCTGACCTATGCGGAATGTGAGAAAACGGAGGTGTGATATGTCATTCTTTGAAAACACCCGCAAGCCCGTGGGCCTCGGCGGGAAAATCATGGTCGCTATGATGAACCTGGGCCACAGTCCTGTGGCACGGTGGGGACTTCACTTTTTGGAGCTTACTCCGGACGCCAAGGTGCTGGACTGCGGCTGCGGCGGCGGTGCGAACATCAAGAGACTGCTGAAAAAATGCCCGGAGGGTATTGTCAAGGGCATTGACTATTCCCCCGTCAGTGTGGAGAAATCCAAAAAGGTCAACGAAGCCGCCATCGCGGAGGGTCGCTGCGCCGTCCTGCAAGGCAGCGTGGCGGATATGATATTCGCAGATGACTGGTTTGATGCGGTCACGGCCTTTGAGACCGTCTATTTCTGGCCTGACCTGCCCCGGTGCTTCCGGGAGGTTTACCGGGTGCTGAAGGTCGGCGGGACCTTTCTCATCTGCAACGAGAGCAGTGGCGACACGGACAAGGACGAGAAGTGGACGGAGATCATCGGCGGCATGACCATCTATAAGGACACCGAGCTGAAGGCGTATCTGGAGCAGGCGGGTTTTCACGAGGTTCAGATACACAAAAAGAAAGGCTGGCTCTGCGTCACGGCGCGGAAGTGAAGGAAAAGCAGGCAGATGAAGGACAAGAAGCTCCTATTTGACCGCAAATGCCATGTGCTGTATTCCAAGCCTTGCAAGAAAGAGATACGGGCGAAGATCGCCCTGCACTATCCGGAAGCAGAGCGGGAGACAGTATGGGAACAGGTGCAGCGGCAGTATGTGGACTTCCTCTCCGACTGGCGCACCGACTTGGGCGGCAAAAAGAACTTCCACAACGGCGTAGGCGGCACCTACGACTGCATCGCCATCATGAGCTATTACACAGTCTGCAAAGCCGCTACTTCATTCCGTGAAATTGAAGAGATGGAGGAAAATCTGATCCTGCCGACCTTCCGCAAGCTGAAATTCGTGGACTGCAACAAGCCGTTCTGGCGGAAACTGATGTACAAGGCGTTTGTTCGTGCGAAAAGCGGCTGCGACAAATGGCACGATTACGAGATGTCGGTTGCGCCTTATGAAACCGACAAGCCTATTTATTATGAATTTACATCGTGTCCGGCGGCGGAGTTTGCCATCCGGCACGGCCTTACGGATATTATGCCCGCCCTGTGCAATGTGGACTATGCGTCCATGGAGCTGCTGCACGCAAAGCTTATACGGACGACTACCTGCGTGAACGGCTGCCGGTGCGACTATACCATCTGCGGCGATCAGGACCCGTATGCAAAAGAACATCCCGAATATCGGGATGAGGCGGGCTTCAGGAGAAACAAATAAAAACGCAATGCAAAGGCGGTGAGAAAAATGGAAACCTTTCTTGGAATCATGATCCCTTTCTTGGGGACAACGCTGGGCGCGGCCTGCGTGTTCTTTATGAAAAAATCCCTTGGCGATCTGGTGCAGCGCGCCCTTGCGGGCTTTGCCGCCGGCGTGATGGTGGCAGCGTCCATCTGGAGCTTGCTGATCCCCGCCATTGAGCAGTCGGAGGATATGGGAAAGCTGTCCTTTCTCCCCGCCTTTATCGGATTTTGGATCGGCGTGCTGTTTTTGCTCCTGCTTGACCGGTTGATTCCCCACCTTCATGTGGGAAGTGAACAGGCCGAGGGTCCGAAAAGCAAGCTGGGTCGCACCACCATGATGGTGCTGGCTGTTACCTTACATAATATCCCGGAGGGAATGGCAGTCGGCGTGGTGTATGCAGGCTTTCTTTCGGGCAATACGCAGATTACTGCGGCAAGCGCACTGGCGCTGTCCCTCGGCATTGCCATTCAGAATTTTCCCGAGGGGGCGATCATCTCCATGCCGCTCCGGGCGGAGGGGGAACACAAGGGCCGAGCGTTTCTCGGCGGCGTGCTTTCCGGCGTTGTCGAGCCTATCGGCGCGGTGCTGACGCTTCTCGCGGCGCAGCTTGTGATCCCGGCGCTGCCGTATCTGCTGAGCTTTGCAGCGGGCGCTATGCTCTATGTGGTGGTAGAGGAGTTGATTCCGGAAATGTCGCAGGGGCGGCACTCGAATCTTGGAACGGTGTTCTTTGCCGTAGGCTTCAGCGTGATGATGACGCTGGATGTGGCGCTGGGATAAGGTGGTAGATTATGATTTTACCTATGAAATATAAAATTGAGAAAAACACCGTACAGGAGACGCTGATCATTCCGCTGTATGCGCGGAAGGTTTGCTCAGAACTATACCCGAATCTCTACCGGGACGAAACAGCGGTTCGCCTGATTGACGAGATCGACTACGATTTTTCAGAGGCGGAGAAAAACTCCCGCGGCCTGATGCAGCGTTTCGGTTCACTGGAGGTGGCTATGCGGCAGAATGACCTTGCTTTTGAGGTGCGGGATTATCTGAAATCTCACCCCAATGCGGCGGTGGTCAATCTGGGCTGCGGACTGGACAGCACCGGAAGAAACTGCGACAACGGCAGTTGCAAAATCTACAATCTGGACTTTCCCGATGTCATCACCGTACGCAACGAGTTGCTGCCCGCCGGAGAGCGGGAGAAAAATATCCCCTGCGACCTGAACGACACGGCATGGTTTTCTCAAATTGATGCCTCCGGCGGCGCGGTATTCTTTGCCTCCGGCGTGTTCTACTACTTTTTGACCGAGCAGGTCAAGGCGCTGGTACAGCAAATGGCAGACGCTTTTCCGGGCAGCGTGCTGGTGTTTGACGCTGCAAATCGGACGGCGGTGAAGATGATCGCCAAGACATGGCTCAAGAGTGCGAAGATCAGGGATGTGGGCGCGTATTTCGCGGTTTCCAACGCTCCCCAAGAGATCAGTGCGTGGGATAGCCGCTTGCAGGTCACCAGCCGAAGCTATATGTTGGGCTACAATGATCTGAAGGATCCCTCCGTCAGCAGCTTTTTCCGTTTTCTTGCCAAAGTCGGTGACGGAATGATGAAGATGCAGATTGTAAAGATTAGATTTGGAGGCAGACAATGAAGTATGCAGGGATGCCCCTGGGGATGTGGGTGCTGTTTGCAGGCTCCTTTCAAAAGCAACTAACCGCGGTGCTGGGCTATGATGCAGACACCGCAAGAGCCATCACGAAAAAAGCAAAGCCGAAATACAGGGAGATCATCTCCGAGCTGCCGGAGTTTGAAAAGGCCGACCGTTTCAAAATGAATCTCGTCAACTGCGCGATGATCGGTGCGTTTATTCTCTCCATGCCGGAGCGCCCAAAGGTGGACAGACTGACAGATTACTACGCAAAATCCATGATGACAAAGCCCATGAAATGGTTCTGCCGAATGAGCGGAAGGAGCAAATTCACCGAAAAGGACATTGCCGGTATGCAAGCCACCGCCGCGCTGAGAGCCGCTGACCGCAACCCCTACTCGTGGAATATGGAGTTTTACGAATACCCCGACGGCAGCGGCTACGAGGGACGCTTCACCAAATGCGGCATCTGTGTGCTGATGAAAAAGCTGGGGCTATATGACCTCACTCCCGCGCTGTGCCGCCTGGACTACACCATGAGCGAAGCGGGCGGCGTGACCGACTTTGTGCGGCAGTACACCCTCGCCTCCGGCGGCCCATACTGCGACTGCGGGTATAAGAAGAAGCTTTAAGCGGGAGGCACAGCGATGAAAGAAAGCTATATTACAAAGGCGTTCCGAAAAACGGTGCGTGAAAGATTCCCGGAACAGGAGGTACGAAAATGATCCAGACAACAGTTAAGATTTCCGGCATGGCCTGCTCTATGTGCGAGGCGCACGTCAACGACGCCATTCGCGCCGCATTCTTGGTGGAGAAGGTTTCCTCCTCCCATTCCAAGGGGGAGACGGTGATCCTCTCGAAAGAGCCACTGGGCGAAAATGCCCTCCGTGCCGCCATCAATGCCACCGGCTATATGGCGGGAGAGATCAGCACCGCAGTCTACGAGAAGAAAGGCTTTTTCCATTTCGGGAAGAAGAAAAAGTAAGATCATTCCGATGCCGCCATCGCGGCCATCGGTTTGACATATATATTTTATATAGGAGGACAATCATTATGAAAAAACTCGGTTTATTTGCAGCAGGCGTGCTGTTCGGAACGGCAGGCATTAAGCTGCTGGGCAGCAAGGACGCCAAGAAGGTCTACGCCCACACCACTGCCGCCGCACTGCGTGCCAAGGAGGGCGTGATGAAAACGGTCACGGCGGTGCGTGAGGGTGCGGAGGATGTTTACGCCGATGCGAAGGCAATCAACGAATGCCGCGCAGAGGCGGAGGCTGCCGCTGTGGTGGAGGACGCTTCTGCGGAGGAAAGCAAGGCGGAGTGAGCCATGAAATGCAAAATCCTACATGAAACGACCGGACGGCTGCGGGTACACCTGTGCTGCGGGCGGATGACAGTATCCCAAGCGGATGTGCTGGAATACTATCTGCGCGCCCAGGACGGCGTACAAGCGGTCAAGGTCTACGACCGGACGCAGGACGCCGTGGTGCTCTATGAGGCGGAGCGCGGAAGTATAATTCGAGCGCTGGCACAATTCTCCTTCGCCAAGGCGGAAGCTATGGAGCTGGTGCCGGAGCATACCTCCCGGGCCCTGAACCGGGAGTTTGAGGACAAGCTGGCAGTTGCCGTTATGCGCAGATGCATCTCCAAGCTGTTTCTGCCTGCGCCCATCACCACGGCGCTGGCACTGCTCCGCTCCGTAAAGTACATCCGGGAGGGGCTTTCGGCACTGTGGCACGGCAAACTGTCCGTCGCCGTGCTGGATGCCACCGCCGTCACGGTGTCCATGGTACGGGGAGACTTTGCCACCGCCGGCTCTGTTATGTTCATGCTGCGTCTGGGCGAAATTCTGGAGGAGTGGACCCACAAAAAGTCTGTGGCCGACCTTGCCTCCGCCATGAGCCTGCGGGTGGACAGCGTCTGGCAGCAGGTAAACGGCACCGAGGTGCTGACGAAGATCACCGATGTGAAGCCGGGGGACCGCATCGTGATCCGCACCGGCGGCATGATCCCGCTGGACGGCCGAGTAGTGGAGGGAGAGGCCATGGTGAACCAGGCCTCCCTCACCGGCGAGTCTATGCCCGTGGCCAAGCATCCCGGCAGTCCCGTCTATGCCGGGACGGTGGCGGAGGAGGGCGAGTGCGTCATCTCCGTAGAGAAATCCTCCGGCAGTGGGCGGTATGACCGGGTGGTTCGCATGATCGAGGAGTCGGAGAAGCTGAAATCCACCGCCGAGGACAAAGCCTCCCGGATGGCGGACAGACTGGTGCCCTACACGCTGGGCGGCACGGCGCTGACCTATCTTCTGACCCGGAATGTGACGAAAATGCTCTCGGTGCTGATGGTGGACTTCTCCTGCGCCCTGAAGCTGGCCATCCCCATCGCGGTGCTGTCCGCCATGCGGGAGAGCAGCGGCTATCACATCTCCGTCAAGGGCGGACGCTTTTTGGAGGCGGTGGCCAAGGCGGACACCATTGTGTTCGACAAGACCGGCACACTGACCTATGCGACGCCCACCGTGGCGGCGGTCGTCCCCTTCGGCGGACATGACGAGGCGGAAATGCTGCGTCTTGCCGCCTGTTTGGAGGAGCATTATCCCCACTCCATGGCAAACGCCGTGGTAGCGGAGGCAAAGCGGCACGGGCTCACCCACGAGGAGTATCATTCACAGGTGCAGTATGTGGTGGCCCACGGCATCTCCAGCATGGTGGAGGGCAAAAAGGTCATCATCGGCAGCGCGCACTTCGTCTTTGAGGACGAGGGCTGCCGCATCCCGGCGGGAGAGCAGCCAAAATTTGACGCGCTGCCCGCTGCGTATTCCCACCTGTATCTCTGCATGGACGGGGAGCTGGCGGCGGTGATCTGCATCCACGATCCCCTGCGCCGGGAGGCACGGGAGGCGGTAAAAGCGCTGCACGAGAGCGGCTTTACCAATGTGGTGATGATGACCGGCGACAACCGCCGCACGGCGGAGGCCGTGGCCGCCGAGGTGGGCGTGGACGCTGTGTACGCCGAGGTGCTGCCGGAGGACAAGGCCGCGTTTATCCGGCAGGAAAAGGAAAAGGGCCACACCGTTATCATGGTGGGCGACGGCGTCAACGACTCCCCGGCACTGTCGGAGGCGGACGCAGGCATCGCCATCTCCACCGGCGCGGCTATCGCCCGGGAGATTGCCGACATCACCGTTGCCTCGGAGGATCTGTTTGCGCTGGTAACGCTGCGCAGGCTCGGTGAGGCACTGATGGCGCGTATCCACGGCAGTTACCGCTTCATCGTGGGCTTCAACCTGACGCTGATCGCGCTGGGCGTGGCGGGTGTACTGCCACCTGCCACCTCGGCACTGCTGCACAACGGGTCCACCCTGGGCATCAGCCTGCGGAATATGACCGACCTGCTGGACGATGAAGAAAATACCCAAAAATAAACAAGCAAGTGAGGGAGCAGAGAGGCGGCAAGGTGCTTCTCTGCTCCTTGCAGGCATCGTGCGTTCAGCGTTAAGGTAGGCGGATCTGAGATTTATTTTTGCGTATGCAGTGTGCCATTTCCGGAATGAACATTGTGAACTCCATTGAAACAGGCAAGTAACCGTAGAGAAAAATTAAGATTATCTCTTGACAAGTAACCACTCGGTAACTATACTATGAGTTACCGAGTGGTTACTTCAATAAGGAGGAAAATATGGCTGAGGGTACGAAGGAACGAATTCTGGAAACGGCGCTGGAATTATTTGCGCAGAACGGCTATCTGGGGACATCTATGAATGATATTGCAGGGCAGTTGGGATTTACGAAAGCCGCCCTGTATAAGCATTATGCCAGCAAACAGGAAATTTTGGACAGGATCGTGGAGCGCATGAGCAGGATGGACTATGAGCGCGCGGAAAGCTATGAAATGCCGGAGACGGAGCCGGACGGCTTTGCGGAGGCTTACCTGCACACGCCGATTCCAAAAATCCGCGCATACAGTATGGCGCAGTTTGACCATTGGACAAAGGAGCCGTTTTCCGCTAATTTTCGTAAGATGCTGACACTGGAGCAATACCGTGACCAAAAGCTTGCCCAGCTCCATCACGACTACTTGGCGGGTGGGCCTCTGGCGTACATGGCCGCATTTTTTCGTAAACTCACAGATACTGACGAAGCCGCCATGCAGCTGGCACTGGAGTTCTACGGGCCAATGTACCTGCTCTACAGCATCTACGACGGTGTGCAGGATAAAGATTCCGTTGCTCCTTTGCTGGATGCGCATATGGAGCGGTTCATTGCCAAGGTTGAATCTGATTACAGGAGAAAAGTTATGTCAGAAAAGAATAGTATCATTCGTCCGGAAACGAAAGACGATTACAGAGCCGCCGAAAATCTGACCCGCGAGGCCTTTTGGAATGTTTACCGGCCCGGCTGTATGGAGCACTATGTGCTGCACTGCTATCGGGATGACCCGGCTTTTGTGCCGGAGCTGGATTTTGTGATGGAGCTGAACGGCGAGCTGATTGGGCAGGTCATCTATGTGCGGTCAGAGATCGACTGTGATGACGGAAGAAAGGTGCCGATCATGACCTTCGGCCCCATCAGCATCGCACCCGCCTACAAGCGGCAGGGCTACGGCAAACAGCTGCTGGACTATTCCATGGAAAAAGCCAAGGAAATGGGTGCAGGGGCCCTTGCCATTACCGGCAATATTGACTTTTACGGCAAGTCCGGCTTTGTTCCGGCCAAAACCAAGGGCGTGCGCTACGCCGACGACCCTGAAGCGGATTATTTTCTCATCAAGGAGCTGACGCCCGGCTTTTTGGACGGTATCTCCGGCACCTACAAAGACCCGGAGGGGTATTTTGTCTGTGAGAAAGACCCGGAGGGGTTTGAACGGTTTGAGGCCACTTTTCCGGCGAAAGAAAAGCAGAAGCTGCCGGGACAGCTTTGTTAAACAGGAGAAATAATGGCATCCGGTAAATGTGCGAGGAATTGCCGTCGCCAAAGCGAAAGAACAACGGCATGGGAGGAATAACCGATGAACTATATTCGGATCACAAAGGAAAATATTGACAAGGAACATATCTGCTGCGCCATGTCCGGCAAGCAGAGCGTGGCAAAAAAGGAATGGCTGCGGCAGCGCTTTGATGACGGACTGGTTTTCTATCGCAGTGAGGAACGCGGCAAATGCTTTATCGAATACATTCCGGCGGAAAACGCCTGGGTACCGATTGCGGCAGAGGGCTATCTTTACATTAACTGCCTCTGGGTATCCGGCTCCATGAAGGGACACGGATACTCAAACGATCTGCTGGAGGAATGCATCCGGGATGCTAAGACACAGGGGAAGAAAGGCATTTGTATTCTGTGCGCAGAGGGCCGGAAGCAGGAATTTCTCGCTGACCCGAAATTTCTTGCTTACAAGGGGTTCCGTGTGGCAGACATATCCGACTGCGGGATCAATCTCATGTACCTTCCCATGGAACCGTCCGCAAAGATGCCAAAGTTCCGGGAATGCGCGAAGCATCCGGCGATTGAGGAAACCGGTTTTGTCCTCTACTACACCGACCAGTGCCCTTACACCTATTATTGGGTGCCAAGGGTGCAGGAGGCGGCGAAGGAACATGGTATCCCGCTCAAGGTCATCCATATCACTGACAAAGAATCTGCGCAGAATGTGCCTGCGCCGGTTACAACCTATGCCCTGTTCCGGGACGGTCGGTTTCTGACACAGGGTATTCAGTCAGATAAAAAATTTCTGGCGCTGGCAGGTCAGGGAGGCTGATTTGAGCAGCAAAATTAGCCGGGGGATAGGGAAATGCTAAAAGTCAAGCATGCATGAAGTCTTTAACAGCTTCGATCCAATGGATCTATAACGCCTTTTTCCAAAAAATAGCACTGTAAAAATTTGGGGTTAACGGAAAAAATTTACATATATGATATTGTGAAAATCGCAGGTGCTTGCTAGAAGGGGGGCGGTACACGGAATCTGCTCCATGCCGTTGGCACTCTTGCGCCTCATCCGGCCAGTACTTACGGACATTTTAGTTATTTTGCATATGGCGCTATGAGGGAAAAAAGTGTATATTGGTATTAAATATATCATTTTATAAATGAAAGGATAGCCGTATGCAGCAGATCACACAAATTAAAAAGGTCCTGGTGGCCAATCGCGGTGAGATCGCCGTGCGCATATTCCGCGCCTGCTACGATCTGGGCCTACACACCGTGGCCATCTATTCCAATGAGGACACCTATTCGCTGTTCCGCACTAAGGCGGACGAGGCATATCTGGTGGGAGAAAAAAAGTCCCCCCTGGGTGCGTATTTGGATATTCCCGGCATTATCAGCCTGGCCCGGCGCCGGGGCGTTACCGCCATCCATCCCGGCTACGGTTTTCTGTCTGAGAACGCTGACTTTGCCCGGGCCTGCGAGGAAAACGGTATTCTGTTCGTGGGACCGTCGTCTCAGGTGCTGGCGCAAATGGGGGATAAGCTCAGCGCCAAGGAGATCGCCATCAAATGCGGGGTGCCCATCATCCCCGGCTGCACCGAGCCGCTGCGGGATGCCGATGATGCGCTGGAGAAGGCGCGCAGCTTCGGCTTCCCGGTGATATTAAAGGCTTCCGCCGGCGGCGGCGGGCGCGGTATGCGCCGCTGCGACAGCCCCGAGGAGGTTAAAACCGCTTACGAGCTGGTACACAGCGAGGCGGAAAAGTCCTTCGGCTGCGGCGACATCTTTATGGAGAAATATCTGGTGGAGCCGAAGCACATTGAGGTGCAGATCTTAGCCGATAAATACGGCAATGTTTACCACCTGGGTGAGCGCGACTGCTCTCTTCAGCGCCGGTATCAGAAGGTGGTGGAGTTTGCTCCTGCCTGGTCGGTGCCCCAGGAGACGGTGGAGGCTCTGCGCCGCGACGCCGTGAAGATCGCCAAGTCCGTGGGTTATGTCAGCGCCGGTACGGTGGAGTTTTTGGTGGATAAGTCCGGCAACTACTACTTCATCGAGATGAATCCCCGCATTCAGGTGGAGCACACCGTTACCGAAATGGTCACGGGCGTTGACATCGTGCGCGCTCAGCTGCTGGTGGCTGCCGGATTCCCTCTGGACTGCCCGGAAATCGGCCTGACAAAGCAGGAGGATGTACATTTCGACGGTTACGCCATCCAGTGCCGGGTGACTACCGAGGACCCCTCCAACAATTTTGCCCCCGATAACGGCAAGATCACCGCCTATCATTCCCCCGGCGGCTTCGGCGTCCGTTTGGACGGCGGCAATGTGGGTGTGGGCACCGTTATTTCTCCCTATTACGACTCCCTGCTGGTGAAGGTAACAAGCTGGGACCGCACTTTCCCCGCTGCCTGCCGCAAGTCGGCCCGGGCCATCAACGAGGTGCGCGTCCGGGGCGTTAAGACCAACATCCCCTTTGTCACCAATATTTTGGCACATCCCACCTTCATCGCAGGCCGGTGCCACACCAAGTTTATCGATGAGACGCCGGAGCTGTTTGAGCTTGTGGACTCCCGTGACCGGGCTACCCGCGTCCTGCGTTACATTTCCGAAATTCAGGTGGCCAACCCCAACGCCGAGCGCCACCAGTATGACATTCCCCGCTTCCCGGAGGCGAAAGAGCCTCTTGGCCCCGGCCTGAAGCAGATTTTGGACGAAAAGGGCCCCGATGCGGTGAAGCAGTGGGTGCTGGATCAGAAGAAGCTGCTGCTCACCGACACCACCATGCGCGATGCGCACCAAAGCCTGCTGTCCACCCGTATGCGTACCCGGGACATGGTAAAGGGCGCCGAGGGCATGGCCGACATTCTCCGGGATTGCTTCTCGCTGGAGATGTGGGGCGGAGCCACCTTCGATGTGGCCTACCGGTTCCTGCATGAGTCTCCCTGGGAGCGGCTGCGGCTGCTGCGGGAGAAGATCCCCAATATCCCCTTCCAAATGCTGCTGCGCGGCTCCAACCTGGTGGGCTACGCCAACTATCCCGACAATTTGGTCCGCGCCTTCGTGGAGGAGGCCGCCCAGCGGGGCATTGATGTGTTCCGTGTTTTCGACTCTTTGAACTGGGTTCCGGGCATGGAGGTAGCCATGGAGGAGGTTCTCCGGCAGAACAAGCTGCTGGAGGCTACCATGTGCTATACCGGCGACATTCTGGACGAGACGAAGGACAAGTATACCTTAAAATACTATGTAAATCTCGCCAAGGAGCTGGAAAAGCGGGGCGCACACATGCTGGCCATCAAGGATATGTCCGGCCTGCTGAAGCCTTATGCCGCCAAGAAGCTGGTGTCCACCCTGAAGCAGGAGGTGGGGCTGCCCATCCATCTGCATACCCACGACACCACCGGCAACCAGGTGGCCGCCCTGCTCTTGGCCGCTGAAGCCGGCGTGGATGTGGTGGATGTGGCCTGCGCGCCTATGGCGGGCCTCACCAGCCAGCCCTCTCTGGACGCGGTGGTGGCCGCCCTCCATGGCACAGAGCGCGACACCGGCCTGGACCTGCGCCGCGTGCAGGAGCTGAGCAACTACTGGTCCGATGTGCGCCTGCGCTACGAGAGCTTCGATCACGGTCTGAAGTCCTCTACCACCGACATCTATCGCTATGAGATACCCGGCGGCCAGTACACCAATCTCCGCCCGCAGGTGGAATCTTTGGGCCTGGGCGACCGGTTTGAAGAGGTCAAGGAGATGTACAAGACCGTCAACGATATGCTGGGCGACCCGGTGAAGGTCACGCCGTCGTCCAAGGTAGTGGGCGACCTTGCCATCTTCATGGTGCAGAACGACCTGACGCCGGAGAATATCGTCCGGCGCGGCGAGGCACTGGCCTTCCCGGATTCCGTGGTGTCCTATTTTAAGGGCATGATGGGTCAGCCTGCCTGGGGCTTCCCCAAGGACCTGCAAAGGGTGGTGCTCAAGGGAGAGGAGCCCATCACCTGCCGCCCCGGTGCGCTGCTGCCCCCTGTGGACTTTGCGCAGCTGCAGCAGGAGGTGGAGCAGTTCCGTGAGGCTCCGGAGAAGAAGGATCTCATCTCCTACGCCATGTACCCCAAGGTCTACGAGGACTTCTGCCGCCACCGGAAGGAGTATGGCTACATCACCCGCATGGGCAGCCATGTGTTCTTCAACGGTATGGCCTTGGGCGAGACCAATAAGATCAATATCGAGGACGGCAAGACCCTTGTCATCAAGTATTTGGGGCTGGGCGACCGGAACAGCGACGGCACCGTCAATGTGCAGTTTGAGCTGAACGGTATGCGCCGGGAGGTCACCGTCCGCGATCCCCATGCCTCGGAGCAGACCCGCCAGGCGACGCTGGCCGATGAGTCCGATCCCCTGCAGGTGGGCACATCCATCCCCGGCATGGTGTCTAAGCTCTGCGTCAAGCAGGGCGATCAGGTGGAAAAGGACCAGGTACTGGCTGTCATTGAGGCCATGAAGATGGAGACCGCCATTACCGCCCGCACTGCGGGCACGGTCAAGACTATCCGGGTGAAGGAAGGTCAGCCCGTCAAGGCTAAGGAGCTGCTGATGACGCTTGAGGCCGCACCGCAGAATTAAATTAAAAAATCAAAACCTCTGGCTTAGCCGGAGGTTTTGATTTTTTTAAAATGAATAGGGGATAGAGCTGCTTTGTCCCGCTTTCGGGGCGATTTTGGGCGTTTTTATTGGTAATGAGTGGCCTTGCGAAGCGGCTTGCGCCATCTTTGCCGGAAAAAGCCGGTGCTTTTACGGTGGCTGTCTCAGTCCAGCAGCGCAATTTGCCCAAGCAGGTGGGCATATTCCTCGCTGAGCTTTAAAAACAAGGGCTCCGTGCCCTCCAGGGTCCCGGCGCGCAGTAGCTCCGTCAGCTGTCCGGCGGTTTCCCGGAGCCGGGTGAAGCCCAGGTTGGCGCACACGCCCTTGAGGGTGTGTGCTGCCCGGAAGGCCTCCTCCGTGCTGCCCCGGGCCAGGGCATCCTTCAGAGCGGCGAAGCTGGGGTCATCGGGAAATTTGCGCACGAAGCGCAGGAGAAAGTCCGCGCTCATAAGGCGCTCAATGGTGTCGTCATAGCTGGCGCCGATGGCGTCATACAGATTTTTCAGGGTCATACCGGAGGCTCCTTTCTTACATCACCGAGCCCGAAAAGGTGAGAGTGTTTAGGACCGAACCACCCGGGGCTGTGGATAAATTTTTCGGGGGGGGGGTGCCCTCCTTTCCCGTTTTCTGCTGGCTGACGACCTCCAAAAGGCAGTCCACTAAAACAGGGTTAAACACGCCGCACTCGCCGTTTAAGATCATTTGAATGGCCTTTTCGCTGGAAAAGGCGGGCTTGTAGGGCCGCGCGCTCGTCAGTGCGTCGTAGACATCCGCGATGGACACCACCTGGGCGCATATGGGGATTTCCTCCCCCTTGAGCCCGTCGGGGTAGCCCCCTCCGTCGTAGCGCTCGTGGTGCCAGCGGCAGATTTGCGCAGCCATCTGCAGCAGCGGCTCGTCATGATAAATTTCCAGGCTCTTAATCAGGTTGTCGCCGATGAGGGTGTGGGTTTTCATCACCTCAAACTCCTTGGCGGTGAGCTTTCCGGGCTTGAGGAGAATGGACTCGGGAATGCCGATCTTACCCACATCGTGAAAGACGGCGGCGGTGGCAATGAGCTGGCAATCATGCTCGGTGAGGCCATAGTGATTCTTCCGCTTTTGCAGAGCCTGCAGCAGCAGGGCAGAGAGGGTGCTGATGTTGGCAAAATGGGGGTTGCTCTCCCCGCTGCGGTAGCCGATGATGCGGCTGAGGAAGTCTACCATGAGCTCCTGCTGCTTGGTGGCGCGGTCGATTTGCCGGTTTACCAGCTCGGCCATGCGCCGCTGCTTGGCCATGAGGGTGATGGTGTTGGACACCCGCCGGTAGATGACCTGGGTGTTGAAGGGGCGGTGGATATAGTCCGTAGCCCCCAGGTCGTAGGCTCGGCAGATGTCGGCGGTGGAGTCGGTGCCGGAGATGATGATAACGGGTATATCGTCCATATACCCCAGCCTGGATAGCTCCGCCAGCACCTCAAAGCCGTCCATTTCCGGCATATTCAGGTCCAGCAGGATCAGCGACAGGCTGCTGCCCATATGCTTCACGCAGGAGAGACACTCCGCGCCGTTGCCGGCCTCAAGAATACTGTAATTATCCTTCAGAATTTCCCGCAGCATGGCCCGGTTCATATCCGAGTCGTCCACAATAAGGATCTGCTGGAGCACCTGCTCCTTTTTAAGCCGTTCAATGCCATCCTTCCCGTTTTGGAGCATGAATCGGTCCGTAACCACCAGATTCTTGTGGGCCTTTGCCATATACATCATCTGGTCGGCCCGCATCACCGCCTCCGACGAGGAGGACCCGGCCACCCGTGTGCCGCCGATGCTCACAGAGAGGGACAGCCCCGGAAAGCCCGGCACAGCCGCCTCGGAGACCTTAGTCTGTATGCGCAGCAGAAGCTGCTCAAATTCGTCGTCCGAGCAGTCCTGGGCCAGGAGGAGGAACTCGTCGCCGCCGAAGCGGATGAGCTTGTCGCCGCTGCGCAGCTCCGCCTTGATAACCTCGGCCAGCTTTTTCAGAACACTGTCTCCGGCGCCGTGACCGAAGTGGTCGTTGCACAGCTTCAGGTTGTCCAGGTCGAGCATGGCCACGAACCCCTGCAGGGAGGCGCCCCGTATATTTTTCTCGTAATAATTCCGGTTATATACCCCCGTAAGGGCGTCAATGGAGTTCTCCTGGCGAATTTCCGCTATCTTCGCCTCGTAGCGGTTGACGATGGCGCTGATGTCCAGCCGGGAGGTGGTAATGCGCTGGTGGGTATCGTCGTAGTAGTTATGTATGACGCGCTTATAGGAGAGGGACCCATCTCTTTGCCGCACGGTGATGAACACGGAATAGTCCTCCTGGGTCCGGAGCTTTTCCATAACGGTGTCCAGGGACAGGGCCCGGATGATCTGCTCCTTGTCCTCGTCATAAACATACTTGCGCACATAATCGGAGACGGAGCTGTCGTAGTCATATTCCTGCAGCCGGTCCGGGACGGGAAAGGTAGAGTAGCTGACAAGATAGCGCCGGGTGTTCACATCCGTGCTGAGGATGGACTCGAAGGAGTTGCGCAGAGCCCTGTACATAGAGCGCTCCTTTATCTCCGTGGACTTGTTGTACCCGGTGATGATCCAGCTGTCCTGGTCCAGCTTTTCCATGCGCATATTGTACCAGATCAGCTCGCTGTTATTTTGGCAGAACCAGAGGTCAAACTCCTTGAGCCGAGTGTTTTTCTGCACCATTTTAGGCAGGCTATCGGCGATGAAGGAGGAGCTGGAGCGGTTGATCTCAAAGTGGTATTCCTGCCGGACGATCCGGTCCAGCTCTGCGGGGTCGTACCAGTTATTTTCCAGCTTGATCGCCAGCTTGTCACGGTACACATAGATTTTTTCGATGGCCTGGTTATACTCCCATATCAGGTCGCACCAGTGCTTCAAGGAATGAATCAGTTGCAGCTTTTCCATACGCCCATTCTCCCTCAAATTCAGCAGCCCCCCGGAAAGTTTTCTATAAAATCCCCAAAAGACCGTGAAAAAAACGCCGTAAAATGACGCATAAGTAAATAAATAAGTTTTATCACAGCCGAGTAACCGTGTCAAGACCGGAGAACGGGAGACTCTGTCCAAAAAGGTGAGGTTTTCTCGCGACCTTAGTCCGTTTCTCCGGTTTACAGTGCCCAAAAAATATGATATAGTGAAATAATGTGAGAGAAAATGCGGCAGCGGTAAGCGGGCGTGTCCGGGAAAACCGAAAGGCTTTTTTTGGCCCGCCGATTATAGCGCCCTCTGCCATGAAAGGAGTAGCGTCATGCCCGAATTTACCCTGCCTGAGCCACTATTGCAGGCTATCCGGCGGTGCCTGTCCGCCGGTCAGCCCCTGACCCTGGCCATCGACGGCTGCTCCGCCGCCGGAAAGACCACCCTGGCCCGTCGGCTGCAGGAAAAGTACGGCTGTCCGGTTTTCCACACCGACGATTTTTTTCTTCAGGCCCACCAGCGCACGCCCCAGCGCCTCTCCCAGCCCGGGGGCAACATGGACCGGGAGCGCTTTTTGCAGGAGGTGCTTTTGCCCTTGTCCCGGGGCGAGGAGGTTACCTTCCGCCGGTTTGACTGCGGCGCCATGGCCCTTACCCCGCCGGTGACCGTTCCCTATGCCCCCTTTCAGGTGGTGGAGGGCACCTATTGCCTGCACCCGGAGCTGGCGCCGTATTATACCTATTCCGTCTTTCTTCGCATTTCCCCGGAGGAGCAGCGCCGGCGCATTCTGTGCCGCTGTACCCCGGAGAAGGCCCAGCAATTCTTTCACCGCTGGATCCCGCTGGAGCAGCTTTATTTTCAGCAGCTCCGCCCGGATGCCCGGTGCGATCTTATTTTGGAGGACCCTGTATGAACGCCCTGAACACAAAAAAAATCTCTCTGCGCAGGCTGGTTTATTCCGCCGTATGCCTGGCCCTGTGCCTGCTGCTGCCCTTTCTCACCGGGCAGATACCCCAGGTGGGCAAGGCCCTGAGCCCCATGCATATCCCGGTGCTGCTGGGTGGCTTCCTCTGCGGCCCCTGGTGGGCGGCTCTGGTAGGGCTTATCGCTCCGGTGCTGCGGTCACTGCTCTTCAGCTCCCCGTCCCTGTTCCCCATGGCCACAGCCATGTCCTTTGAGCTGGCGGCCTACGGCCTGGGTGCGGGGCTGCTCTACCGCCTCCTGCCTCACCGCATCGCCGGTGCCTACGGCGCCTTGGCGGGGGCTATGCTCATTGGCCGCGTGTCCTTTGGCATTGCCATGTTTCTGCTGCTGGGCGGCAGCTACACCTGGGAGGCCTTCGTTTCCGGTGCCTTCGTCACCGCTCTTCCCGGTATCATTCTGCATCTGCTCCTGATCCCGCCCATCGTCCTGGCCCTGCAAAAAGCCGGAAAGCTGTAATGGCATCCCGGCAATTCGTGTGACTGCATAAAAACTCCCCCGGTTTTTCCCGGGGGAGAATTTTTTACTTCTTATCAAATAGGATAAACAGCAAGCTGGACAGGCACAGCAGCATCGGGTAAAACAGGAGCGGAATAATCTCGAAGGCACTCACGGCAAAGCCCAGGGTGGTGCAGGCGGAAATGGCCACCAGCATCTGTGCGCCGTAGGGGATAATGCCCTGGAACACGCAGGAGAAGGTGTCCAGCAGGGAGGCCGACCGCTTGGGGCTGATGCCGTATTCCGTGGCGATTTCCTTGGCGATAGGACCGGCCATAACGATGGCCACGGTGTTGTTGGCGGTGGAAATATCCATCAGGCCCACCAGGATGCCGATGCCCAGCTGCCCGCCGCGCTTGCCCCGGAACATTTTGTGAATGGCCGCCAGCAGGGCGTCAAAGCCGCCGTAAGCCCGTATAAGCCCGCACAGCGAGGACACCAGCAGCGTCACCAGGATCGTTTCAAACATATCGCTGACGCCCGAGCCCATGTTGGTCATCAGCTCCATGGCCGTCACCTGCCCTGTGGCCAGGGTAATGGCAGCTCCGGCGGCAATGCCCACCAGCAGCACCGCAAACACATTCAGACCCACGATGCCGCCGATAAGCACCAGCACATAGGGGATAAGCAGCAGCAGATTGTGGTCGCCGGAGGGAGTCCGGGCTACATCCGTCTGCAGGGAGATCACCACGATCACCGCCAGGGTCACCAGAGCCGCCGGCAGCGCGATCTTAAAGTTCGCACGGAATTTATCCTTCATTTGGCACCCCTGGGTGGAGCAGGCGGCAATGGTGGTGTCGGAGATAAAGGACAGGTTGTCGCCGAACATACTGCCGCCCATGACGGAGGCCACGCACAGCGGCAGGCTGAATCCGGAGTCCTTGGCCACCGCCGCAGCGATAGGCGTCAGCAGTGTGATGGTGCCCACGCTGGTGCCCATAGCCATGGACACGAAGCACGCCACCACAAACAGCACCGCCACCGCCAGCTTCGCCGGCGTAATGGACAGCAGGAAGTAAGCCACCGCCTCGGCGCTGCTGCGCCCGGTAACACCTACGAACACGCCCGCCGCCAGGAAAATCAGGATCATGGTCACAATGTTCTTGTCGCCGATCCCCTGGCCCATGAGGGTCAGCTTTTCGTCAAAGGAAATGCTCCGGTTTTGCAGGCACGCCACCAAAATGGACACCATAAAGGCCACCACAATGGGGATCTGGTAAAAGCCCATCTTCACCTTCAGCACATACTCCAGCACGATGCCCAGTCCCAGATACAGCACCAGGAACACCGCAATGGGCAGCAGAGCCACTGCCCGGGGCGTCTTTTTCTCGTTCATTGCTTTTTCTCTCCTCAAATTTTTTCCGAATACAAGCACTCGCTGCGCCCCTCAAACAGCACAGCGCGTATAGAATAGCACAATTTTCCTGTAAATACAACAATTTTCCCCTATTTATTTCCGCTTTTGCGAAAAACATGGATGTCGAAGCTGATGCGGCAGGTAAGCGTCTCTTGCTGCTCCAGCCGCCGCACCCCCTCCCGGGGGGTGTTCCAGAAATAGGGCGTCATTTGAAACAGGGCCAGAATGTCCGCCCCACAGGGCAGGTGGATGACATCCTCTACATGCCGCACCTCCACCTCGTCAAAGCCCTCGTAGGGCACCTGCTTTACCTCGTTTATATAAGGCCGGTCATAGAGGATCTCCTTCAGCTCCCACAGATGCTTTTCCGACGGCACCACATAGAGAAGCCCGCCGCCCTCTTTCAGAACTCGGTGAAATTCCTCTGCCGCCATGGGTGAAAAGCAGTTGAGGATCAGGTCCGCGCTCCGGGCCGCCATCGGCAGGTGGTACGATGAGGCCACGGCGAATTCCACATCCTTTTCCCGTTTGGCTGCTCGCCGAAGGATGAACTTGGAGATGTCCGTCCCGGCCATGCGCGGAGTTTTTCCGCTCTCCCGCAAAGCCCGGTAAATGCCGCTGGTGTAGTAGCCCTCGCCGCACCCGGCGTCCAGCACTGTGGGCGCATCCCCGGTCCTGTCCACCGCCAGGCGGCACAGCTCCCGGCGCAGCGGCTCGTAGTACCCTTTAGACAGGAATCTCTCCCGGGCCGCCGCCATGCCCTTGTCATCCCCCGGCTCCTTGGAGTGCTTCCGGTTCACCGGCAGCAGGTTGCAGTACCCCTCCTTGGCCCGGTCGAAGCTGTGTCCCGCCGGGCAGATATAGCGCCGCTCCTCTCGATGCAGAGCCTCCGCGCACACCGGGCAGACGAAAAGACTTTTCATAGCATCTCCTTGTTGGCCGTCACATCATGTATCCATTTTCGGCTGCGCACCCGGTAGAGGCACAGGGGGAGCTTGGCGACAGACTCCGTCTGCATGGCCAGGGCAATGGGCCAGATACCGGTTTTCAGCACCAGAGCGCACAGGGCCGTCAGGGGCAGACACACGATCCATTGGGGCCCCAGGTCCAGGGCCGCGCTCCACAGCACATCGCCTCCGGAGCGCAAAACGCCCGTGATGCTGGAGATGGTGTAGGCGTGCAGGGGAATGGAGGCGAAGCTGGTCACGGCCAGGGCCGTCGCAATAGCGGCGGACTCGCCGAAGAGCTTAAACAGCGGAAACACCACCGGCATAAACAGCGTGGGCAGCAGCACCAGAGCAATGGCCGCCAGCACCGTGCCGGATACGACGGTAAAGCGCAGCAGGGCCTTGCTCAGGGACATGATATCCTCCTCGCTCTGCCCCTCGCCGATGGCCTTGCCCACCAGCACCGCCGTGGCGGCGCCCAGGCCGAAGCAGAACACCAAAAACAGCCGCCCCAGGTTTCCCATTACGGCGTTGGCCGCCAGCATCTCCACAGAGTTTTCCGTGTAGCCCAGTATCACCGTCAGCATGCTTGTCCCCAGGCCCCAGCCGGCCTCGTTCAGCACCACCGGGGAGGCATATTTCAGGAACCTAAGCAGCATATCCCAGCCCGGCCGGACAAAGGCGGCCCACTGCACACGAATGCGCTTATCCCGCAGGGCGTAGATCGAGCAGATGATAAACTCGCAGATACGCGCGCACAGAGTGGCGATGGCCGCGCCCTGGATGCCCAGCATGGGAAAGCCCAGCTTGCCGAAAATAAGCAGGTAGTTCAGCCCCGTGTTAATGAGCGTGGACGCGCCGAACAGCTTCATGCCGAAGCTGGGATTCTCGGCGCTGCGCTGGGCGCTGGCATACACCGAGGACAGCATATTGAAGATGTAGGAAATGCCAATGATTTTCAGATACGGCGCGCCCAGAATGGACAGCTGGTGGTTGTTCGACAGCAGGTCCATGATCTGTACCGGCCAAAAAAACAGCACCGCCGCCAGTACAGTCGCTACCGCCGCGCCCACGAAGGCGGCCACGCCGATGGAGCGGCTGATGCTTTTCATGTCCTGCTTTCCCCAGTATTGGCTTACCAGAATCCCCAGCCCGCTCTGGACGCCGAACACAATGGATATAAGCAGAAAGACCGGCACATTGGCCGCCGTCACCGCCGCCATCTCGGTGTTGCCAAGCTGACTGACCATAAAGGTATCAATAAGACCTAAAGAAAAGGTAATAAGGTTTTGCAGCACGATAGGCATACTCAGCTTCATCAGCCGCCTGTAAAACCCCTGCTCCCGTCGAATCAAAATAGCCATAAACTCTCCTTAGAAAATAGAAAAATATCCGTAGGGGCCGATGATCCTGTTGCGGTGCCCAAAATTTCTGCGCTGCCTTACGGCGGACGCTGGAAATTTTGACCGCGGCCACTCGCTCACTTCGCTGCTTCTGCCACTGGCAGCGCTCAGTTCGCTCCCCACATCGGCCCGCCCGATAACGGTCGCACTTCTTGTCCCCGTGTCATTGCGAGCCAGTGACCGATGTCACTGGTTCACAATCCGTCTCCCGCACCTTCACAACTTTCAACTTTCCTCTTATCACAGCATTCCGCACCGCTCTGCCTGGTGGGAGCGCAGCGCCTCATACAGCGCCTGGATGTCCTCCGGGCTGGTCTCCGGGGCGAAGCTGATGCGTATCACCCCTGCCGCCGTGCGCTTGGGAAGCCCCAGGGCCGACACCACATGGCTGCTTTTTCCCTTGTGGCAGGCGGACCCGGCGGAGATGCAAATGCCCCGGCTGCCCAGGTCACTGACAATATTGCCGCTGGGATACCCCGGCAGGGACATGGCCAGAATATGCGGCGCCGTGCCGCCACCCACCGTCACCATCCCGGGAATGGTCAGCAGCTTCTCCCGGCACAGGGCCTTCATGTCCGCCATGTGCCGGAGCTTTTCGTCGTAGTTTTCCATCCGCAGCTCCACCGCCTTGGCAAAGCCTGCGATCTGTGCCGTGGCCTCCGTGCCGGACCGCAGCCCCATCTCCTGGCCGCCGCCGGGGAGGAGGGGACGGAAATTCCGCAGCCCAGAGCTGATATATAAGGCTCCGATGCCCTTAGGCCCGCCCAGCTTGTGGCCCGATAGGCTCATCAGGTCCACGCCCCAGCCCACCGGATCACAGGAAACCTTCAAAAAGCCCTGCACCGCGTCGCAGTGGAGCAGGGCGGTGCTGCCTGCCTCCCGCAGGAGCCTGGCCGTCTCCGCCACCGGGAATACACACCCGGTCTCGTTGTTCACCAGCATCATGCTCACCAGCACCGTGTCTGCCCGCACCGCATCCAGCATCTGTCGGGCCGAGATCATCCCGGTGCTGTCCGGCTTCAGATAAGTCACCTGATACCCTTCGCTTTCCAGCCACCGGCAGCTCTCCAGCACGGCGCTGTGCTCCACGGCGGTGGTGACAATGTGCTTTCCCTTGTGCCGGCCGTGCCACACGGCGCCCCGAATGGCCCACACATCACTCTCCGTTCCGCAGGAGGTGAAAAACAGCCGCTCCTTAGGGCAGCCCAGGGCCCGGGCGATGGTCTCCCGCCCGTTTTCCGCCACGGCTTTCCCGTCCTGCCCGTAGGGATATTGGGAGGAGGGATTTCCGCTGTGATGGCGCAATGTCTCAGCCATAGCCACAATGACCTCCTCCGGCACCAGCGTGGTGGCGGCGTTATCCAAGTAATGCACGAAAAAATACCTCATTTCCTCCGCCAGACCCTTGCCAGTCGGCGGATGATAGATTATAATACAACCATATATTATAGTGGATAAATCCGTAAAGTGCAAGGAGAAAAACCCCCATGCGAATCGCCATCTACACCCTTGGCTGCAAGGTCAATCAATACGAGACCCAGGCCATGGAGCAGGAGCTGGCGGCTCAGGGCCACGAGCTGGTGGATTTTGAGCAGGCGGCGGACGCCTATATCATCAACACCTGCTCCGTCACCGCCGTCAGCGATAAGAAGTCCCGGCAGATGATCCGCCGGGCCAAAAAGAGAAACCCTGCCGCCATTATAGCCGCCTGCGGCTGCTATGTCCAGACCCATACTGACGAGGCAAAGTCCCTGGGCATCGATCTTATCGGCGGCACCGGGCAGCGCATGGAGTTTCTGCACCAGCTTCTCGCAGCCGCAGAGGAGCGCAAGACCCGGGTCCTGGTGGACGATGCCCTCCACCGCCACGACTTTGAAATTCTCCCTGCCGGCGGGCAGCACAGCCGCACCCGCGCCATGCTGAAGGTGGAGGACGGCTGCCGCAATTTCTGCACCTACTGCATCATTCCCTTTGCCCGGGGCCCGGTCCGCTCCCTGCCCTTGGAGGAGGCGGCCCGGCAGACGGAGCAGCTTGCCCGTCAGGGCTATCGGGAGGTGGTGCTCACGGGCATCGAGATCTCCTCCTGGGGCCAGGACCTGCCGGGGGAGGAGAGCCTCATCGACCTTTTGGAGGCGGTGTCCGCCGCTGCCGGGGCTATGCGTGTCCGCCTGGGCAGTCTGGAGCCCCGTACCATTACGGAGGAGTTCTGCCGCCGGGCGTCGGCGCTTAAAAATCTCTGCCCCCATTTCCACCTCTCCCTCCAGTCCGGCTGCGATGCGACCCTGCGCCGCATGAATCGCCGGTACGATACTGCCCGCTTCACCGAATCTGCCTGCCTGCTGCACCGCTTCTTCCCCGACTGCGCTCTGACAACGGACCTGATCGTGGGTTTTCCCGGGGAAACGGAGGAGGAGTTTTCCGCTACCCTGGACTTTATCCGCCGCTGCGGCTTCGCGCAAATCCATGTTTTCCCCTACTCCGTCCGCCCCGGAACCAAGGCGGCGGATATGGAGCAGGTGCCTAAAAATATAAAGGAGGAGCGGGCCGCCCGTGCAGGCGAGGTTGCCGCCGCCCTCCACGAAAAATACCTGCTCTCCTGCGTGGGCAAGATAGTCCCTGTGCTGTTTGAGCAGCCCGGTGCGCCGGGCTTTTACACCGGCCACGCCCCCAACTATATGGAAGTCTCCGCCCCGGGTGAAAACCTCCACAACTGCCTGCGCCCGGTGCGCATCACCGCTGTGGAGGGGAGCGTTTTGAAAGGAGAAATTGCGCCGTGAGCCATTTTTTTGCTTATATCAACCGTATGCGCTTCATAAACCGCTGGGCCCTTATGCGCAACAGCTATACCGAGAATATCCAGGAGCACAGCCATCAGGTGGCGGTGCTGGCCCACGCCCTGGCCGTCATCCGAAACCGCTGCTTCGGCGGCTGCGTGGATGAGGGCGCCGTGGCGGTAGCGGCTCTGTATCACGATGCCCCGGAGATCCTCACCGGCGACCTGCCCACACCTATTAAATATTACAATCCCCAAATTCGGGATTCCTACAAGCAGGTGGAGCATGTGGCGGAGGACAAGCTGCTCCGTATGCTTCCCCGGGAGCTGCAGGGGGACTATGAGGAGGTCCTGCGCCCCTCCGATGAGCAGGTGCAGGAGCTGGTGAAGGCGGCGGACAAGCTCTCCGCCCATATCAAGTGCCTGGAGGAGCTGAAGGCCGGCAACGGCGAATTTCGGGCGGCAGCGGAGCAGACCCGGGCGGCCCTGGATAAAATGGACCTGCCGGAGCTGAAATATTTCTGTGAGAATTTCCTGGGCAGCTTTGCCCTGACTTTGGATGAAATGGAGTGACTAAAAATGAAAGCAATCGTAACGGTAGTGGGAAAAGACCAGGTGGGTATCATCGCCGGCGTCTGCAACCGTCTGGCCCAGTATAATATCAATGTCCTGGACATCAGCCAGACTGTCATGGAGGGGTATTTCACCATGATGATGGTGGTGGATCTGACCCTGTGCGACACAGCCTTTGAGACGCTGGGCCGCAGCATGAAGGACTACGGTGAGAGCCGGGATTTGTCCATCCGTGTCCAGCGGGAGGATATTTTCAACGCCATGCACAAGCTGTGATGAGGTGTAACTATGCTGAGTCTGAATAATATTTTTGACACCATCAACATGATCGACAAGCAGCACCTGGACATCCGCACCATCACCATGGGTATCTCCCTGCTGGACTGCGTAAGTGAGGACCCCAAGCGCTGCTGCGACAAGATTTACGATAAGATCACCCGATACGCCGAGAACCTGGTGAAAACCGGGGAAGATATCGAGAGCGAGTTCGGCATTCCCATCGTGCATAAGCGTATTTCCGTAACGCCTATGGCCCTGGTGGCAGGTAGCTGCGACACCGAGGATCTGGTGCCCTTTGCCCTGACCATGGACCGGGCGGCCAAGGCCTGCGGCGTGAACTTTATCGGCGGCTTTTCTGCCTTGGTGCAAAAGGGCTTTGCCCGGGGCGATGAGCTACTGCTGCGGGCCATTCCCCAGGCTTTGACCGAGACGGATTTCGTCTGCTCCAGCGTGAATGTGGGCTCCACCCGGGCGGGCATCAATATGGACGCCGTGGCCCGCATGGGCCGCATCATCAAAGAGACGGCCCACCTGACAAGAGAGCAGGAGGGCCTGGGCTGCGCCAAGCTGGTGGTGTTCTGCAATGCCGTGGAGGATAACCCCTTCATGGCCGGTGCCTTCCACGGCGTAGGCGAGGCGGACAGCGTCATCAATGTGGGCGTCAGCGGCCCGGGGGTCGTGTACCACGCCCTGCAGAGCGTCAAGGGCGCACCCTTCGATGTGGTAGCGGAGACAGTGAAAAAGACCGCCTTCCAAATCACCCGTATGGGTCAGATGGTGGCCTCCGAGGCCTCCCGTCGCCTGGGGACGCCCTTCGGCATCGTGGACCTGTCCCTGGCTCCTACCCCGGCGGTGGGCGACAGTGTGGCCCGGATCCTGGAGGAAATGGGCCTGGAGACCTGCGGCACCCATGGCACCACGGCGGCCCTGGCGCTGCTGAACGACGCGGTGAAAAAGGGCGGCGTTATGGCCTCCTCCCATGTGGGGGGCCTGTCCGGTGCGTTTATCCCCGTGTCTGAGGACGAGGGCATGATCGCCGCAGCCCTTAGCGGGACCTTGACCTTGGACAAGCTGGAGGCTATGACCTGCGTTTGCTCTGTGGGCCTGGATATGATTGCCGTTCCCGGAGAGACCACCGCCGAGACCATCTCCGCCATCATTGCCGATGAGGCGGCGGTGGGCATGGTCAACAGCAAGACCACCGCCGTGCGCATCATCCCCGTGGAGGGTAAGCGAGTAGGCGACATGGTGGAGATGGGCGGTCTGCTGGGCTCGGCCCCGGTGATGCCCGTGCATAGTGCCTCCTCTGCCGCCTTCATCGCCCGGGGCGGCCGCATTCCCGCCCCCCTCCAGAGCCTGAAAAACTGACAAACTTAATGTGAATTTAACATTCCCGTGGTGGAATGTCCCCGTTTACCGTGGTATACTGTACCTGAAAACGAGAAAGGAGTTGGCGCTATGCTTGAGGCATCCTATAAAATGGATTTCAACGAAAAAAAGGGTTTCATCTGTGATATGGACGGTGTGATCTATCACGGCAACCGTATCCTGCCCGGGGTGGCCGAGTTTATCCAGTGGCTCCACGAGGAGGAGAAGGAATACCTCTTCCTTACCAATAACAGCGGCTATACCCCCCGGGAGCTGAATCAGAAGCTGGCTCGCATGGGACTGGATGTGCCGGAGGAGCATTTCTACACCAGCGCCCTGGCCACGGCGGCGTTTCTCAAGGAACAGGCTCCGGGCTGCTCCGTGTTCGCCATCGGTGAGGCGGGCCTGCTCAACGCCCTGTATGACGCGGGGCTGACTATGAACGATGTAAACCCCGACTATGTAGTGGTAGGGGAGGGGCGCACCTACTCCCTGGATACTCTTACCAAGGCCACCAACCTGGTCATGGCCGGGGCCAAGCTCCTCGGCGCCAATTCCGATGTGTCCGGCCCCATCGAAAACGGCATTGCCCCCGCCTGCCGGGCGCTTATCGCCCCCATTGAGATGGCCACGGGCAAGCAGGCCTATTTCTGCGGCAAGCCCAATCCCCTGATGATGCGCACGGGCCTGCGGATGCTCCACTGTCATTCCGCCGAGGCGGTGATGGTGGGCGACCGCATGGATACCGATGTCATCTCCGGCCTGGAGAGCGGTATGTCTACGGTGCTGGTCCTCTCCGGGGTCTCCACCCGAGAGACCCTCCAAACCTATGCCTACCGTCCCAGTATCGTCCTTGACGGGGTGGGGGATATTCCCGCCCTGGCAAAAGCGGCAAAAGAAAAATAACCTCCCGGCGGGCCGACCACCATCGGCCCGCCCTTTTCATACCCCGCCCTTCGACAACCGCCGCACCATCGCGGCGGCGTGAGGGCACGCCGCCCTACGCGCTTCCATACACAAAAAGACATCCGGCCCTTGCCGGATGTCTTTCCGTTATAAACTGTAAATTTTTAATTTCCCGAATCTCAAACCTTCAGCTTCTTCGCCTGTCCCTCCTTCAGCATGGTGATCACCATGCCGGTCAGGGCGAACAGGGCCAGGGCATTGGGCAGGACGATGAGGTTGTTGAACATATCCGTCAGCTCCCACACCAGGTCATTGCCGGTGAGGGTGCCCAGGAAGATAAACACCAGGGCGATGATGGTGTAAACGGTGTTGCAAAGCTTCTTATTCTTGCGGCCAAAGAGATAGTTGGCATTGATGCGGCCAAAGAGGTTCCAGCCCAGCACCGTGGAGAAGGCGAAGAAGAACAGGCATACAGCCACAAACATATTGCCGAAGGTTTCGCCGAACACGGTGCCGAAGGCGGCCTGGGCCAGGTTAGTTTTGTTGAGCGCGGTGTTGGCAGCGGCGGCGCCGCATTCGTGGAGAGGACCGCCGGGGGTGTACAGGGTGGAGATAATGACCAAGGCGTTCAGGGTAAGCACCACAAAGGTGTCAATGAACACACCGGCCATAGCCACCACGCCCTGGTCGTGGGGGTGGGCCACATTGGCCTGGGCATGGGCGTGGGGGGTGGAGCCCATACCGGCCTCGTTGGAGAACAGGCCGCGCTTGGCGCCCTGGCTGATGGCGGTTTTCAGAGCGTAGCCGATGCCGCCGCCGATAATGGCACTGGGATTAAAGGCATACTTAAAGATCATGCCGAAGGTTTCGGGGATATACCGGATGCGGATGACCAGGACCACCAGCGCGCCCAGCAGGAAGATGGCGGCCATAATGGGCACCAGCTTCTCGGTGACGGCGGCCAGACGCTGCACGCCGCCCAGGAAGATGATGGCGCAGATGGCGACCAGCACGATACCCATGACCCAGGAGGGGATGCCGAAGGCGGTGTTGAAGGTGGAGCCGATGGAGTTGGACTGCACCATGCTGCCCATAAGACCCAGGGCCAGGATGATGGCTACGGCGAAGAAGCCCGCCAGGAACTTGCCGAACCCACCCTTAAATGCGGTGGTAATGTAGTACACCGGGCCGCCGTGGACGGTGCCGTCCTTGTCAACTATGCGGGTCTTTTGGGCCAGGGTGGCCTCCGCGTAGATGGTGGCCATGCCGAAGAAGGCGATGAGCCACATCCAAAAGATGGCCCCGGGGCCGCCGGTGAGGATGGCGCCGGAAGCGCCCACGATGTTTCCGGTGCCCACCTGAGCGGCAATGGCGGTGGCCAGAGCCTGGAAGGAGGTCATGCCGCTTTTCTGGGCGCCGCCCTTGAGGCTCAGGCCGCCGAAGGTTTTCTGCATGGCCTCACCGAAGCAGCGCACCTGCACGAAGCGGGTGCGGATGGAGTACCACAGGCCCACGCCGATGAGCAGGAACACCAGGATGTAGTTTGACAGGTATTCGTTGATTTTGCATACAATGGGGTACAATACTTCTTCAATCATTTTTTTCTCTCCTTCAAAAAATAAAGAGCCGCTGCACAGCGACTCCGAAGAAGGCAGAGGACACGGTAAAAACCAAGCCCGTCTCTGTCCTTTTGCCTGAGAGATTCGGCCCAAACGGGCCTTACACCTTCGGCACCCAAGTCAATGGGATTCTCCAGAGTCCCCTCCCCGTTCAGTTTCCTGAGGATTCTTAACGGTTCACAGGGCCATATAAAATGTGGACATAGTATAGCATGGGAAAAAGAAAAATGCAAGAGGAAATTTGCGATTTTTGAAGGCTTTCGGCATAAAACTTCCCGTAGACCGGCCCGGCTTTGCGGCATTTATCCCGCTTCCCGGAGGGAATCCGCCGGAAAAGCCTTATTCGTCCCCGTTTTCCGCCACCCAGGTGCGCACATAATTCACAAACAGCTTGGTGGACTTGGACAGGGCCTTTTCGTCCTTCACGCCGATGCCGATGGGCCGGTCAAACTGCATAGGCGCCCGGCAGATCTGCACGGGCAGGGGACTGTGCTTCGCCATCAGCCGGGGCAGCAGGCTGATGCCCAGCCCCTCGCTCACCATGGCCAAGATCGTCCGGTCCTCCCGGGCGGTGTATTTCACCTGGGGCCGGATGCCCATTTTGTCGAAGGCGGCCATGATCTCGTAGTCCTCGCCCTCCTCCAGCAGAATAAACGGCTCCACGGCCAGCTCCTCCACCGGGAAGGGGTCCGCCTGGGCCAGGGGGTGGTCGCAGGGCACCACCACCTGCAATTCATCCCGGTACAGGGAGTAGGTCTGCAGGTGCTTGGTGGACGGCAGGCGGAAGAAGCCGCAGTCCACCGCCCCGGAGACGATCCAGTTTTCGATTTGGTCGTAAAAATCCCCTGTGACCACCTCAAACTCGATGTTGGGGTAGAGCTGGCCAAAGCTCTTGAGGATCCGGGGCAGCCACTGAAAGGAGACGCTGGAAAAGGTAGCCACCTTCACCAGGCCGCTGTCCATGCCCTTGAGGCTTTCAACTGTCTGCATCATGCTGTGGTGGGCGGCGCAGAGCTTCTCCACCTGGGGCAGCAGGGCCCGGCCGTCCGCCGTAAGCACAACGCCGCCCCGGTTGCGGCTGAGGAGGGTGACGTCCAGCTCCGCCTCCAGAGAGTTGATGGCGTGGCTGATGCCCGACTGGGTGAAATTCATAGCCTCCGCCGCCTTGGAAAAGCTGCCGCAGGCGGCGGTTTTCAGGAAAATCTGATACTTTGTAATACTCATAAGACTCCCTCCTATCGCTACCATTATACCATACAACTTCTCATACTTTCAAGAACAAACATGCGCTTCACAAATATATTTTTCTGTGCTATGATAAATCCAGCTTAAAGATTAAAGAATGGAGGACAAAAATTATGGCATTGATTTCTAAGATGAATCGCTGCGCATTCTGCGGCAGCAGTGAAGTGGTATATAGCGAGGCTACCGGCCTGTACCATTGCCCCGTGTGCGGCAAGGACGGCGCTGAGCCCATGCCCCAGGCGGACCTGAACGCCGTGAACCGCATCGCCATGCAGGGCGATACCGAGGGCAAGATGGACGATCTGCGCCGCCGCTATCCTCGCCTGGACCTGGCCACCTGGACCAAAGAGGATCGTCTGCAGTTCTGATACGATAAATATTCCAATAACCCCCTTTTTTCCATGAGGAACCCCCTCAGGCGGACCCCGACTGCCACAGACCCGGCAGCCGGGGCCTGCTGCGTTTGCCGAAGTGTCCCGTGTATACGGACTTCCCGTCCCTGCATAGGATGCAGGGAAAGGGGAGATGGACATATGCTGTCTGCGGCACTGCTTTTGCTGGCCAACAGCCTGTTTTTGACCTTGCGCCTTACGGGAAATCCCGGCTCCTTCCCAAAGCCTCTGAGCGCCAAGGAGGAGCAAATGTATTTAGAGCGCAGCCTGGCCGGGGACCTGGAGGCCCGCAACATCCTGGTGGAGCACAACCTGCGCTTGGTTGCCCACATTATAAAAAAGTATTATACCCAGTCTGCCGAGCAGGAGGACCTGATCTCCATCGGCACCATCGGCCTCATAAAGGCTGTGGACACCTTCCGCCCGGAGCGTAAGATACGCCTGGCCACCTACGCCTCCCGGTGCGTGGAAAACGAGGTGCTCATGTACTTTCGCAGCCGCAAAAAGCTGCAGGGGGAGATGTCCCTGTCCGACACCATCGACGGCGATGACGCCGGGAGCGCCCTGTGCCTTATGGATGTGGTGGGCAGCGACGACACCATGCTCTCGGACATGGCCGACCGGGAGGAGCAGCAGCGCATTCGCCACCTGGTGGACACCTGCCTCACCGACCGGGAGGCGGAGGTGATCCGCCGCCGCTACGGCCTCACCGGAGACCTCCCCCAGACCCAGCGCCAGGTAGCCGCCGCCTTTTCCATCAGCCGCAGCTATGTCTCCCGCATTGAGAAGCGGGCCCTTTCTAAGCTGGAGGCGGCGCTAAGGGATGATAAATAATTTTTGCGACGATAAAAAATAGCGAAACACCTCTTGCAAGGACAGAGGATGAGATGTTATAATAGCTTGAAAAATCACAGAAGGCTATACTATAGCAAGCAGACAAGGAAAGGAAACACCATGAGAAACATTTACTGTGGGATTGCGGATATGCGCAAGCAGGTCTTTGCCGAGGTGGCAAGGCTGGCCTATGAGGGCGGGGATTATCACCGTGTGGATAAGCTGCCCCATAAGATCCTGCCGGATGAACCGGGCAATGAGAGAGATTCCATCTTTTTGGAGCGGGCCATTGTAGCCGAGCGCATCCGCTTGGCCATGGGTCACAGTCTGCGCTCCGCCTCCCACCAGGAGCCCCTGTCCGATGCGGCAGACAAGACCGCCATCCGGGAGCGTTACTATGAGCCGCCCCTTATCAATATCATCAAGTACGCCTGCCACGCCTGCCCCGACACCCATTACGAGGTGAGCAACGCCTGCCAGAGCTGCCTGGCCCGGCACTGCTCCAACGCCTGTCCCAAGGGTGCCATCAGCTTTCTCCATGGCCGGGCGGAGATCGACCAGAATAAGTGCATCAAATGCGGCAAGTGCAAGGCCGCCTGCTCCTACCAGGCCATCATCCGCTTTGAGCGCCCCTGTCAGGAGGCCTGCGGCATGGACGCCATCGGCAAGGACCAGTATGGCCGGGCGGAGATCAACTATGATAAGTGTGTCAGCTGCGGTATGTGCCTGGTGAACTGCCCCTTTGGTGCCATCGTGGATAAGAGCCAGCTTTTCCAGCTTATCCACGCCATTCGAGGCGGCGACAAGGTCATCGCCGTCATTGCCCCTGCCTTTTGGGGCCAGTTCGGTGAGAATGTCACCCCCGGTCAGATTGTGGAGGCCATGAAGATCCTGGGCTTCCAGTCCGTGAAGGAGGTGGCCATCGGTGCGGACCTGTGCGCCATCGAGGAGGCGGAGGAGTTCATGGCCTGCGTGCCTGCCAAGCAGCCCTATATGGCAACCTCCTGCTGTCCCGCATGGTCCGTAATGGCTAAGAAGGAGTTTCCCGGCGCCGCCCCCTATATATCCATGACCATGACCCCCATGGTCCTCACGGCCCGGCTGCAAAAAAAGCGCGACCCGGATTGCAAGGTGGCCTTCATCGGTCCCTGTGCTGCCAAAAAGCTGGAGGCCTGCCGCCGCTCCGTCCGCAGCGATGTGGACTTCGTGCTGACCTTTGAGGAGCTGCGCGGCATGATGGAGGCCAAGGACATCGACTTTGCGCAGATTCCCGATGTGCCCGCCAATTATGAGGCCTCTGCCCCCGGCGTAGGCTTTGCCGCCTCCGGCGGTGTTGCCAAGGCCGTGGAGGATGTCATTCACCGCCTGGAGCCGGACAGGGAGGTAAAAACCGTGTACGCCGAGGGCTTGCGGGAGTGCCGTAAGATGCTGCGCATCGCCCGCACCGGAAAATACGACGGCTACCTCCTGGAGGGCATGGCCTGTCCCGGTGGCTGCATTGCCGGCGCAGGCACCATCCAGCCTCCGGAGAAGTCTCGCCGGGTCCTGGAGCAGTATAAGGCCAACGCCCCCAAGGGCAATCCCCTGGATTCTGACTATAAAGAGGATCTTTACCTGCTCCACGGCGGCGAGGACGACTGGTCCTTCGTGGGCCGGCACTAAGGAGCGCTATGGAAGAGCTTCTTGTTTTTCTGGAATTGCTGGGCACGGCGGCCTTTGCCGTGTCCGGCGCTATGACGGCCCTGCGCAGGTCCCTGGACCCCCTGGGCGTGGTGGTCCTGGGCCTGATTACCGCTGTGGGCGGCGGCGTTCTGCGGGATCTGCTGTTGGGGATCACCCCGCCGAAGATATTCGATGATCCGCTGTCCGTGAGCATTGCGGTGGCGGTGTCCGTGGCGGCCTATTTGCCCCCGGTCTGCCGCTGGCTCATGCGCAGCACCATCCTGTTTGAAAAGCTCCTCCTGGCGGCGGACTCCGTGGGCCTGGGCCTGTTTGTGGTGGTGGGCACCCAACTGGCCTTTCAGAACCTGCCGGAGGGAAAGTGGTTCGCCGTTGCGTTTTTGGGAACCGTCACCGGTGTAGGCGGCAGCATTTTGCGGGATGTCCTGGTCAGAGATGTGCCCTACATCTTCCGCAAGCATATCTATGCCCTGGCGGCCCTGGCCGGTGCGGTGGTGTGGATTTTGTGCCACCTGTATCTAAACGATACGGCGGCCCTGCTTTTGGGCAGCACGGTGGTCATGGTCATTCGTTTTCTGGCGGCCCATTTCCGCTGGAGCCTGCCCCCGGCCAAGGTACCGGAAGAATAAAAAAACCTCCGTTTTGCAAACGGAGGTTTTTTCAGCGTATCAAAAAAAGCCTCGCAGAGTTTGCCGCCCGCAGGCGGCAAAGAAATAAAATCATTTTCTCTCGCGACATGTGCGTGAGAGAAAATACAGCTCGGGCTGCCAGTGTGGAATTT
>CECF01016391.1_pt1 | contig 43306 bp, 35 predicted proteins | sample 554751 | NCBI WGS metagenome assembly CECF01 (sample SAMEA3182099, study PRJEB8094) | gut metagenome | biome: human; feature: gut; material: Stool; isolation source: human stools | place: Canada | collected 2012-06-12 | reverse complement strand
GTCCTTACACAGCTTCACTACGGTCTCCGGCAGAATATTGCATCCGGTACGGCTGGGTACGTTATACAGAATAGCGGGAACCTTCACAGAATCCGCAACGGTCTTGAAATGACGATACAGTCCCTTCTGGGTTGCTTTATTATAGTAGGGACTTACCAGCAGAATGCCGTCCACGCCGTATTTCTCCGCTTCCTGAGACAGATATACTGCAGTCTCGGTACAATTGGAACCGGTACCTGCTACTACGGGGATTCTCTTTGCAACTTTGTCCACACAGTATTTGATAGTATCCAGATGCTCCTCATGGGTCAGGGTAGATGACTCACCTGTGGTACCGCATACGATAATAGCATCTGTGCCGTTTGCGATCTGGAATTCGATCAATTCACCGAATTTCTCATAATTGACGGATCCGTCCTCGTTCATGGGTGTGACGATTGCCACGCCTGCTCCTTTAAAAATAGCCATATGCTTCCTCCATTTGCAAAACGCCAGCGCACAATGGCGCCGGCGCTGATTATCCAAGCTTATTTGATAGCGCCCCATCTGCTCACGAGATGACAGTCATACGCTTCTTAAACGTATGCCCAAGATAACATATACAGGATACCTTATCTTTCGGCGTGTTCCCCTTTCTTCTTCCCTCATCGGTACCTGTTACCTCCGAAAAAATACTCTTGAAAAACGCAACCTCTATCTTCTTAAATATAGTTTTATGATAGCATCAACCCATGTGACTGTCAATCCCAGACCTTGAATTTTACCGTTTCAATCTTGGACACTTCATCCGCCAGAACACAGATCTCATCGTTCAGGGTGATTCCCGTCAGAATCACATCCGTATCTCCCCGGCATTCCAGTAATGCCTTCAGGTCATCTTCCGTAATAATATCCTTCTCCACCAGTCCCAGCACTTCGTCCAGGATCAGCAGATCGCATTCTCCAGTCGTCAGTACTTTCTTGGCAAAGCCGATCCCGTTACGGATGTTCTGGATCTCCTCCTGCTTCTTTTCCTCCGGTAATTCCACGAAATTACCGTCCGATTTCTCGAAACGGAACAGCTTGATCTCCGGCTCCATTCTGCGTAAAAAATCGGAATCCCCCAGTCCCTTTCCCTTCAGGAACTGAATAATAACGACCCTCTTGCCTTCTACCGCTGCCTGTACCGCTCTTCCAATCGCTGCCGGTGATTTGCCTCTGCCATCGCCGGTATAAATATAGATGCATCCTTCTGCCATTCCACACCTCATGGTCTATCTGCGTATCTGACGCTCCCTAGCTGTACACAGTTACTAATATCTATGCATTCTTTTATACCATATATTGTCACTTTTTGCAATCTTTTGTCGTTAGACGATGGATTCCTGCACCTGTGCCTCCTCCAGAAGTTCCAGTTTGCTGACGGATACCTCGAAAGCTACTCTTTTCTCCACATGCTCTTCATCCAGTTTTTTCATATATTCACGGCTCTGGATCCGTCCCCAGATCGCACAGCGCTCTCCTACCTTGAAATGCTCCGCATAACGGGCGTTACGTCCCCAACAGATACAGGGAATATAATCGGATTTTCCGTACGGACGGTTTACTGCCAGCAGCAGATCCGCTATTTCTCTTCCCAACGGTGTCTTACGATACACCGGTTCCTTACATATATATCCATCCAGATAAATCTGGTTCGTCTTCGAACTTTCTTCCATTTCTTCAATAAATTTCACTTCTCTGGCAAACACAGACAACACCAGTCTGTTCTTGCGCTCCTCATGACGATTGTAGGAACGAAACTGTCCGTTCACACACAAAAGCATTCCGACATAGCTGGCTGTCACGTCCAGTAATCTTTCTGAGACCATCACCGGTATAATGTCAAAACTGTCGCTCAGTCTCGTACATTTGATGTCCACCATGTAGAATCCTTCCCCATAGATCTCATGGCTGTAGGAAAAATTGCTTACCACTTCCCCCATCACCGTTACCTGATTGTTTTCAATAACCTTATCTGTCATTTTTGTTCTCCCTTCTACATCTTCTGACTCTTCTACAACAATCTTTATGTATTGCACTACTATTTATACTCTAAAATCCATCGTTTGAGTACTAAAACTCATCGCACAAAAGGGCAAATTACGCACAAAAGGGATTTCTTTTCCATACTTTTTCATATAGAAAACCACCAAAAGCGTTGATTTTCCACGGTTTTTTCTTGCGTACGGAAATGATAAGTGCTATACTGAAACAGTTTGAAAAAAGATTGAATCAGTTGCACGCATTTTTAGAAAGGCAAGGATTTTTATGAGACAAAAAAGAGAAGATGTCAGAAACGTTGCAATCATTGCTCACGTAGACCACGGTAAAACCACTCTGGTGGATGAGCTGTTAAAACAAAGCGGTGTATTCCGTGAAAATCAGGAAGTTGCTGAGCGTGTCATGGACTCCAACGATATCGAGCGTGAGCGTGGTATCACCATTCTGTCCAAGAACACTGCCGTTATGTATAAGGGTACCAAGATCAACATCATCGACACCCCGGGCCATGCGGACTTCGGCGGCGAGGTAGAGCGTGTCCTGAAAATGGTAAACGGTGTTATCCTGGTGGTGGATGCCTTCGAGGGTGCCATGCCCCAGACCAAATTCGTGCTTCGTAAAGCACTGGAATTAAAGCTTCCCGTTATCGTATGTATCAATAAGATCGACCGTCCCGAAGCAAGACCCGATGAGGTCGTAGACGAGGTACTGGAACTGTTCTTAGAGCTGGATGCGGATGATTCTCAGCTGGATTGTCCTTTCGTATATGCTTCCGCAAAGGCCGGTATTGCCTCTCTGGATGCTGACGAAATGGGTACTGATATGGAACCTCTGTTTGAGACCATTTTAAACTACATCCCCGCTCCCGAAGGAGATCCGGATGCGGCTACCCAGGTACTGATCAGTACCATTGATTATAATGAATATGTAGGACGTATCGGTGTCGGTAAAGTAGACAACGGTACCATCCGTGTAAACCAGGATGTGGTCATCTGTAACCACCACGATCCCGACAAGATCATCAAGACCAAGGTCAGCAAGCTGTACGAGTTCGACGGTCTGAATAAAGTAGAAGTCAAAGAAGCTGGCATCGGTTCCATCGTTGCGATCTCCGGCATCAGTGAGATCCACATCGGTGACACCCTCTGCTCTCCCGAAAATGTGGTTCCCATTCCTTTCCAGAAGATCAGTGAGCCTACCATTGCCATGCAGTTCATGGTAAACGATTCTCCTCTGGCCGGTCAGGAAGGTAAATTCGTTACCAGCCGTCACCTGCGTGACAGACTGTTCCGTGAGTTGAATACCGATGTTTCCTTACGTGTGGAAGAGACCGAGTCCGCCGACCGTTTCAAGGTATCCGGCCGTGGTGAGCTGCATCTGTCCGTACTGATCGAGAATATGCGTCGTGAAGGTTTTGAGTTTGCAGTAAGTAAGGCTGAGGTTCTGTATCATACCGATGAGAACGGCAAGAAGTTAGAACCTATGGAGCTGGCTTACATCGATGTTCCCAATGAATTTGCCGGTGCTGTTATTGAGAAGCTTGGTCAGAGAAAAGGTGAACTTCGTAACATGGGTTCCATTTCCGGCGGCACTTACACCCGTCTGGAGTTCTCCATCCCCGCAAGAGGACTGATTGGTTACCGCGGTGAGTTCATGACCGATACCAAGGGTAACGGTATTCTGAACACCGTATTCGACGACTACGGCCCTTACAAGGGAGATATCCAGTATCGTAAGATGGGTTCCCTGATCGCATTTGAAGCCGGTGAAGCTATCACCTACGGTCTGTACAATGCGCAGGAGCGTGGTACTCTCTTCATCGGACCCGGTGAAAAGGTATACTCCGGTATGGTCATCGGTCAGACCGGACGCAGTGAGGACATCGAGATCAATGTCTGCAAGAAGAAGCAGCTGACCAACACCCGTTCCTCCAGCGCTGACGAAGCTCTGCGTCTGACACCGCCCAAAATCCTGTCTCTGGAGCAGGCTCTGGACTTCATCGATACCGACGAACTGTTGGAAGTAACTCCTACCAACCTGCGTATCCGTAAGAAGATTCTGGATCCGACCATGAGGAAACGTGCCATGATCAATAAGAAAGCTTAAGAAGATTTATAAATAGAACCACCTTCATGTACTGCCTGCAGTATGTGAAGGTGGTTTTTAACTGGGTTAACAAAGAATCCCAAATGCCCACGGCGAACGGAACATCCTTCCTCGATGTAAGGTCTCCCGGTGGGAATTTTCTGACGAAAAGTGAGTAGCGGTTCTAACCCGTACGGGCACGGCTCCAGTTGCCATCCATGGCAACGTCCGCCTGTCGCGAACGTCCTGTTCGCTCCACCCTGATGTTCAACACTTTTCGAGAAAATATCACCACCTCCCGACAAACATCTTCGGAAGGACATTCCATCCGCCGCGGGCATTCTGCGTTTTGGAAAGCCTGCGAAAAAACAGTAGCCCGCGTTGGGGTAAGGACAAGCAGACTCTAAGCAGCCGTCGGTACTTAGCGAGGGTACTTTCCTCGCTTATGTACCGCTACGGTCTGCGTCCGAAGTGGAAACGGGTCTGCGGTTCTTAGCCCCAATACGGGCTACGGGGATATTTCACTAACTCTTCAGTTAATTCCAGGTGGCTGTCAACACATGCTCCCCGGTCATCTGGACGACGGTGTCTGCGGTAATAATCTGGCCGCTGTACTCCCATCCGCCGAAGGTACTGCCCTCTTTTACCGGGGTAGGAAGTTCACCGTAGGTCTCGCCGAAAGTCACCTGTTTGGATTCCACGGTGGAACCGTCGGCACCGGTGCCGCCGTCATAGTCGAATTTCACGGTGAACTGTGCGGGAACCCAGTGAGCGGTCAGAGTCATATCGCCGGTGACTTTCTCCGACTGGAAATACCACAGCACTGTCTCTCCTTCTTTTTCCGTATACCACCCGTCAAAGGTGTAGCCGGGCTTATAAGGGGTCTCGGGCTCTGTAAGGAATTCACCGTAGCGTACCTTCCGGGCTGCCACTTCACTTCCGCCGTCCGTATCGTACACAATGTTGAATCCACCGCGTACCGCGAAGAAAATAATCATTCCCACGATCACCACGATCAGGACACCGATCAGGCCGTCCAGAATGCGGATGGGAACATCCTTGCTTCCGTAAATGCCGCGGCCGAACCATTTTCCTTTCGGACGGATTGCTTCCTCCGGCTGCTGCGTCGTTTCCGACTGCGTGGTGACTTCTGCTGCCTTTTCTTCTGTATTCTCTGTTGTCACTTGTTCCTGATTCATAATTTTTCCTTTTCCTAATCTATCATAAGCAATTTCTATGTGCTGCACACTCTCGAAATTGCAACCAATATTCGTATTCCGGACTGTCGTCCTTCATACTCATATTGTTTTACTCCCAACATAGAAAACATCCTTTACCTGCAAGCAGTCACGGATGTTTTCTATGGGTGAGTCTTATATCATTACTTTCTTACCAGGTACTTTCTCATATCGATCGCGCAGGCAACCAGAATGATGAGTCCTTTGATCACATACTGCATGTTCATGTTGATGGACAGGAAGTTCAGTGCTACGAAGATGATTCTTAAGAGAAATACACCAAGTACGACACCACTGATCTTACCGGTACCACCTACGAAAGAGACACCGCCGATAACGCAAGCTGCAATGGCATCACACTCGTAGTTCAATCCGGTATTTGCTGTGTTGGAACCGATACGGGAAGACTCGATGAAACCGGTCAGACCGTACATGGCACCTGCCAGTGTATGTACTAAAATGGTGGTTTTCATTACGTTAACACCGGATACCTTTGCTGCTTCGGGATTGGAACCTACTGCAAACATGTTCTTACCGAAGGTGGTCTTGTTCCAGATGAACCACATGATAACAACGATCAAAGCTGCCAGCCATACATAGTTAGGAATGGCGATTCTCGCGCCGCCGGCATTGAAGGAGATCACGCTTCCCTTTACCACATCGTTGAAGTGCTGATCCAGACCGGACAGAGGCTGACCGTTATTGCCGTTGATCATGATGTACATTAACAGTAGGCCGTATACGATCAACTGGGTAGCCAGCGTTACGATGAAGGGATGCAACTGGAATTTCGCTACGAAGAAACCGTTGACCCATCCCACGATACCGCCGACCAACAGTACGATCAGGATCACCAGAGGGATCGGAAGTACCGGAAGGTTCGGGAACATCTTGGTGGCATAAGTCACGGACTGCATCAGGGATGCCGTGATACATGCGGTCAGTCCTACCACACGTCCTGCGGACAAGTCGGTACCTGTCAATACGATACATCCTGCAATACCACAGGCAATGGGAAGGTTCGCCGCGGACAGGCTGATGATGTTGACAATGGAAGCCGCCGACAGGAAATTGGAGTTCTGGATGTAAGTGTAAATAATTGCTACGATCAGCAGGATGTATAAGGCATTGTTAAGTAAAAATTCTTTCCAATAGGTCTTCTTGTCTCTGCTGTCCAGCTTCTTGTAGTCTGCAAAATTTTGCTTTACGCCGTTAATTTTATTCTGAATTGCTTTGCCGGGATTCATACGCATATCCTCCTATACATATTTTGCAGCAAGAGACATGATCTCTTCCTGTGTCGTATTTTTGGCATCTACTTCTCCTGCCAGCTTACCGCCGCTCATGACAAGAATTCTGTCACATACACCCAGCAGCTCCGGCATCTCCGAAGATACCATCAGGACAACTTTGCCCTTATTGGCCAGATCGATGATCAGCTGGTAGATCTCGTACTTTGCACCTACGTCGATACCTCTGGTAGGCTCATCCAGCATCAGCACCTCCGGCTCTGTGAGAAGCCATCTGCCGAGGATAACCTTCTGCTGGTTACCACCGGACAGTGACCGGATCTTCGTCTTCTGGGAAGGTGTCTTGATATGCATGGCATCAATGGCCCATGCAGTGTCCTTCTCCATGGATTTATCACTCAGATAAAATCCTGCTTTTTTATGTTTCTTCAGACTGGAGATCACCGTGTTCTCCCGGATATTCAGGATTCCGAAGATACCGGTGGCACGACGTTCCTCCGTCAGAAGTGCAAAACCGTTTTTAATGGACTCTCTGGCATTGCGGTTTCTGACCTCTTTGCCGTCCAGTTTGATCACACCGTCTTTTCTGGTGGCCACACCGAAGATATTCTCCAGTGTCTCCGTTCTGCCGCTGCCGTCCAGTCCGGCCAGACCTACGATCTCACCCTTTCGAGCCTTAAAGGATACATCCTGCAGCAAGGAATATCTCGCGCTTAAGTGTTCTACCTCCAATGCCACTTCACCGGGCTTGTTGGTCTTGGGCGGGAACTGGTTGGTCAGTTCACGGCCTACCATCAGTTTGATGATCTTGTCTGTAGTCAGGTTCTGTGCAGGCTCTGTTGCGATCCAGGTACCGTCACGCATGACGGTGACTTCATCTGCGATCCGCAGGATCTCTGCCATCTTGTGAGAAATATAGATAATACCGCATCCTCTGTCACGAAGCATATTGATGATCTTGAACAGATGCTCCACTTCTTCTTCCGTCAGGGATGAAGTAGGTTCGTCAAATACAATGATCTTACTGTTGTAGGATACCGCTTTCGCGATCTCTACCATCTGCCTTTGTGATACCGGCATCGTACTCATGATTCTCTTGGGGTCTACAGCGATCCCCAGTTCTTCAAAAATCTTGTTGGTGTCTTCCAGCATCTTGTGCTCGTTGACCATAATGCCTGCTGTCATGGGATAACGGCCCAGCCAGATATTATCCATGACATTTCTCTTCAGTGCCTGATTCAGTTCCTGGTGAACCATGGCCACTCCATTATTCAGTGCTTCTCTGGAATTTTTGAAATTGACTTCCTTGCCTTCCAGTTCGATCTTGCCTGCATCCTTACTGTAGATGCCGAACAGACACTTCATTAAGGTGGATTTACCGGCGCCGTTCTCTCCCATGAGCGCGTGTACCGTTCCTTTTTTTACGGTAAGGGATACATGATCCAGTGCCTTTACGCCGGGGAATTCCTTGCATATGTCTGTCATCTGAAGTAATACTTCCTGTCCCATACGCATCCTCCTATACATAAAGAGCGGCCGCCGCCAGATGCAGCAGCCGCTTCTTTTATTTACTTGTTATTCAGATCATTCTCCGGTGTAAGTAGCGTAAGGGATGTAGATCTTGTTGCTAACCTTCTCAGAGATGTTGAAGCTGTCGGTATCTGCCATCAGATCCTTGCCAGCCTGGATGTTCTTAGCCAGGTAAGCAATACCGTTTGCCATACCTTCTGCATCCTGCTTGATGGTACCGGTCATCTTGCCGTCTGCGATCAGCTGCTTGGCTGCGTCAGTTGCATCAACACCGAATACAGGAATGGTGGTGCAGTTGCCATCGCCTAAGTTGTAGCCCTTGTCATTCAGAGCGGAGATAACGCCTTCAGCCATACCGTCGTTGTTGCAGATAACCAGCTCGATCATGTTACCAGCGGACTCATTGTACTGAGACAGGTTGGTGGTCATGTAGTTGTTAGCTGCGGTTGCGGACCAGTTACCGTCCTGGTCAACCTGATACTTATCGGTATTGGATGCATCGAAGTACTCCAGCGCGGGCTTGCCTGCTGCGGTGATCACTGCATCTGCATCTTCTACGCCGTACTGGGTACGATAGATTGCTTCTACGTTACCTAACTGACCCATGAACATTGCGTAGCTGATCTTGCCATCGCCATTCAGATCAATAGCATCGAAGTTGTCTACTACATACTGACCAACCATCTTACCCTGCATATGACCTGCTTCGGGAGCATCGGTTCCAACGAATGCACACTTGTCATAGCTGCCTAATACCTTACCTTCATCCTCATCGGATTCTACCGCACGGTTGAAGAAGATTACAGGGATTCCTGCTGCGCTTGCCTTGTCAACGATGGCCTGGGAAGCGTCTACGGAACCGGATGTTACGATGTTGACGATCAGAAGGTTGGTACCCTGTGCAATAGCGGTATCGATCTGCTCGTTCTGGGTGGTCTGGTTACTGTTGCCGTCATAATTCTGGAACTTGATGCCTGCTTCGGTAAGCGCATTATCCAGTGCAGTACGCACGCTGGAGATGTATGTATCACTGTAGGTGTAATAGAATACTCCTACATTCAACTCTCCCTTTCCTCCGCCGCTCTTTCCGCACGCTACGAGGCTGAGCATCATAATGCCGACCAACAGTAGTGACATGAACTTTTTCATATGAAATACCTCCTTGTTTTGATGAAAATGTATGTGTTTCATCTCTTGATGAGGTAATTATATGGCATCTTGTACATAAAAGATATACAAAATCTTACGCATGGGGTTAAAAAATATACTATTCTGTACACATTTTGTTCATGTTCTGTACATAATTTGTAACTATTCAGAGCCGAAAAGCATTACATAATTTCGTCGAACGCTTGCATTCGTAAGAATTATGTAATGCTTATTCGGCGAAGTAACCACATGAGCAAAAGAATAGCTCTGAAAGAGCGGTTTTGCGAGTGGGGTTCTGAATAGTTACTTTCTCTCTTCAAAAGAGAACAATATCTTCTGGCTCTCCCGCTCGTACATGTTCTCTCTGGTCACAATAGTGGTGGCTGTGTCTATCACGCTGGGGCCGCCGGTCTGTCCGTTGATCAGGTTCGCTGCCGTCTCCACTCCCAGATACCCCATGGCATAGGGGTTCTGCACGATCAGGGCATCCACCTCCCCGGTCTCCAACATTCCCACAGAGACCACATTGGAGTCAAACGCCACCACCTGCGTCCTGTCTCCCCGGTCCAGATCCCGGATGGCCCAGCCCACACCGAGGCTGGTCCATTCGTTAAAGGTCACCACCACATTGATCCTGGAATCCGACAAAAGCATCTCTTTTGCTCCCGCTCTGGCATCCTCCGTGGTGGAAAGGACATTGATGGTGGTAATATCCTTTACTCTCGGGTCCTGCTCCACCGTCTGCCGGAATCCCAGTTCCCGTTGCTGCCCGTTGGCGGAATTCACATCATAATTCACGATACCGATATACAGTTCGTCTTCTCCCACCGCCAGAGCTGCTTCCGCCGCCTTCACACCGGCCTGCAGGTTATTGGTCCCAATGCGGCAGCTTACCATACTGCTGTTGACATCACTGTCAATGACAACGATCTTAATTCCTCTCTGGGCTGCCTGACCGATGATCTCCGCATTGGCATTGTAATCCACCGCAGAGAAAACGATCACATCCACTCCGTCCTCCATGGCCTGCCGCACCATCTCATTCTGGGTCACATAATCTTCTTCCGATTCCGGGCCGTTAAACGTAACATTCAGATTGTATTCCGTAGCCGCCGCCCGGGCACCCGCAAAGACACTTTTAAAAAAGGCGCTCTCCGTGGACTTCACGATCATAGCCACCTGGGTTTTCCCTGTCTCAGCTTCTTTTCCGCAGCCACTCATGCTCATAAGAAGCAGGACACCCGCAGCCAGCAGGGACAGTATTTTTTTCATTTTCTGTTTTCTCATACTTTCTCCCATCCTGCCGCTGCATTTTCTTCCACCTTCGGCATCCGTATGATCACAGTAGTGCCTTCATCCAGTTCGCTTTCTATGGAAAGACCGTACTCTTTTCCGAAATAAATCTTAATCCTGTCGTTGACGTTCTTGATGCCGATGCCAGAATTATCTCCCGGCTCCTTATGAAGGATCGACCGACACTGTTCCTCTGACATACCGACACCGTTATCCTCCACCCGGAAGACCACATCTTCCCCTTCGCTGTAGATGCGGATCAGAATCCGTCCTTCATCCACCATGCGGTCCAGTCCGTGATAGATGGCATTTTCGATAATGGGCTGCAGGGTGATCTTGTTACAGTAATATTGCAGACAGTCCTCTTCCACCTGAAACTCATAGGAAAACTGATTCTTATAGCGGAAATTCTGGATCTTTAAATAGCTTCTGGCATGCTCTACTTCTTTTTCAATGGGGATCAATTCGTGCCCCTTGCTGATACTGATACGAAACAGTTTCGCCAGAGCATTGACCATCTCCACGGCATCCTGACACCTTTCTTCCTCGCAGAGCCACCCGATGGCATCCAACGTATTATATAAGAAGTGGGGATTGATCTGGGCCTGCAGAGCCTTTAACTCCGTTTTGCGCAGGGAAATCTCTTCCTGACGTACCTGCTTCATCAGTTTCTGGATTTTTCTTACCATGTGCTCGTAGGACTGTGACAGTGCCTCGATCTCCGTGGTGCCTTCCACAGGCTGATAAACATATCCCGCAGCATCCTTTTCGAACTCTTCCATAGCCCGGATCAGACGCTGCACCGGATTGGTCACCAGTCTGGATACCAGAACACTGACCACCATGGTCGTCAGCAGAATGATTGTCAGCATGACACAGATGTTTCCCACCAGTTCCATCTCTTTGGCCGTCACCAGTTCACTGATATAGCTGACACCCACCACCTTCCAGTTACAGTTATCCAGCGCCAGGACACTACAGATCAGTTCTTCGGTCTCAAAGGAACCGTTGTGGCTCAGATCCAGTCCCTCCGTGGCTTCCGTCTTAAGACCCGAATACAGCAGCTGCTGTTGGGGATGATAGATGATCTCTCCATTACTGTCTGTGATAAAGCAGTAGCCATGCTGTCCGATTCCCACATCGTCCACATAATCCGATATTTTGGAGAAACGGATATCAATGACTACCCGCAGCTTCTGTCCGTCTGCTCCGGGAATCTCCTGTAAGACCGATACCACCCAGGGATAATAGTCCTGCAACAGAGATTCCACATGGGGTTCCGACAGATAGAGTACCCCGGGGCTGTAGGAATCCAGTTCGATATAAGACAGATCCTTCAGATAATGTTCCTTCAGAGTATGAGTTCCCGTATGGGAATCCACCAGCTTCCCCTGCTCATCATAGATATAGACCGCCACCAGATCCGACCGGACACTGCAAAGAGTCTCCAGTGTCTGCCCGGTACTTCCGCCGCTCTTTGTCAGATCCTTCTCGATCAGACTCATGATCTCCTGCATATCTCCGATGTAGTTAGAAATGGTATTGGAAGCCTGAGTCACCGCCTGTTCACTGCTGGTATGTGCCGCCTGTTTCATACTTCCGACATAAAGAGAAAAAAAGTAAAAAGTGGACCACAACAAAAACAGGGTAACCAGTCCCACCACTAATGTCGTAATGATAAAAGAAAGGGACGTTTTTTGCTTCTTCATATCTTATTCTTTCTCCTGTCGCATGGCATTGGGAGATACCCCGCAATACTTTTTAAAGCAGTAGCTGAAATAATGCTGATCGCTGTAACCGCAGCGCTCCGCAATCTCCCGCATCTTCATGGAACTGCCCAGTACCAGTTCCCTTGCCGTTTCGATCCTCTTTTTCGTCAACAGATCCACGAAGCTTGACCCGGTCTCTTTTTTGATCAGGGCACTCAGGTAATTGGGGCTCACATGAATGCTGTTGCTGACGCCCACCAGAGACAGGGACGGATCCCCATACTCCTTGTCGATGATCTGCATGGCCTTTTCACACAGGATCTGGCTGCTCTTTTTCTTGCCCGCATTGACCAGTTCCCATACTTCCAGGCAAAGTGCCGTGAAACGATCCCTGGATTCCCGTATCGGACCTTCCAGCATGGCAAAACGCTGGAGCAGGGCGGAATCTTCTGTCACCGTATAGGCAATGCGGATCAGCGCCGAGGACATCCGGAAGATCAGGAATTTGCATTTCAGGGCAGCATCCTGCTGCACCTCCAGTTTGCCGAATACATCCTTCAGATAGTTTTCCAGTTCCTCTCGGGAACCACCACGGATCAGATTCTCCATCTGAGTAACACATTCCGCCGCCAGCTCCATGTCCATGGTGTTATCCCGCTCTTCATCGGCAATATAATGGATGCCGCTCTCTCCCGGAGTGCAATATCCCAATGCACTCATAGCTCCTCTGTAGGCCTCGTGGCATTCTCCCAGATGTTCTCTGATACGGCTGACACCGATATGACAATGCATTTTCAGAATGCGTTCCGTACTCTGTACCATCTCTCCCACGGCAATATGCAGATACCGGTCGAAGGTCGACGTGGTGGCCGCCAGCACTGCAATGATCCTGCCGTCCATGGCAAAAGAATAATGCTTCATATATTTTTGCAGTATCATATCCACGGAATGTACCAGTTCCGGTCTCGTACGGTTCTTCCCGTTGGTATCCTCCACCGTGATGGCCAGCACCGCATACTGAAAGGCATTATTACGATCCTTCAAAAAGCCGTTGCCAACCGCCTGTTCCTGTAAAAGTTCCTCCCGGTCCTGCCCCTCAAAGCTGGCATAATCATCTAGCAAAAGGGGCAGAAAAAACTGTTGCAGATCCGGATTATCATGTTTTCTGGCATCAAATTCCGCAAAGATTCCGTCGATCTTAAGCTTGATCTTCTTCAGTTCTTCCGTCAGATCCACCATAGTGATAGGTTTCAACATATAACTGATGATATTGTACTGGATGGCCTGCTGGGCATAAGAAAATTCATCGAAGCCGCTTAAGAAGGCGATCTGTGTGGTAGGACGTACCTCTCTGACCTGTCTTGCCAGCTCGATTCCGGAGACAAAAGGCATCCGGATATCCGTAAGCAGCAGATCCGGTTCCATCCTCTCCACCAGTTCCAAAGCTTCGATGCCGTTCTCCGCTTCCCCCACGACTTGAAATCCGATGCTCTCCCAGTCGATCTTCCTTATGATTGCTCTGCGTAATTCCTCTTCGTCATCTGCCACTACGATTGTATACATTGCTGTCCCTCTCTGGTATGTATTATTTTAAGGTAAGTATCTTCCCGGAAAACGCAATGGGAAGGGATATTTTTCTGGTACTGTTTTCGCCTGCAAACAGAATCTGGGCAATGCCGTCAGCCGATACGGACGCAATCCTGCCGGTTCCGTATTTCTGATGCTGTACTTCCCGTCCGGACTCACAGGCTGCGATGCAGGCCTCCACTTCCCGTGGCGGCAGCTTCTGCACCTTTTTGTCCGGTGTCTTTAGCAGCGAGCCTCTGATCCCGACAGCCGTACCGGTCTTTCTTACAGCGTTTAACGGCTTCGTTTTCTCAAACACTTCTCCTGAAAAAGCAGAGGTCAGATTCGGTCCAAAGGTAAATACATACAGCTGTTCCTTCGCTCTCGTCATTCCCACATAATAAAGCCTTCTCTCTTCCTCATAGGCATTGGCCTCCGGGGAATCCGGTACACAGCCCCTCCCCGGAATCTGGGAAGGAATCACTCCCGCCAGCATATCCGCCAGATACACTCTTGTGTATTCCAGTCCCTTGCTGGAATGGATCGTGGACAGGATAAAATTACTCTTCGGATCCCCGTAGCCCTCTCGCATCATCTCCTGCAGCTTCTGTAATCTTGCAGGGAAATCAAACAGGCTGTTCTCCTGATCTCCCAGGGCCTTTAATATATCCGCCTTGCCACTGTCCAACCCGTGGGTATCCATGAATTCCTGATATCCCATATAATTCAGGATCCGGTAGATAGCTTTTCCTGCTGACTCATACCGCATATTGTCCAGATGGGTAGCCAGTGCCTTGCACTGTTTTCTGGTGTAAACGGATACCTCATCCATTTCCGCCACCGTATCCAACAGTGTCAGTCGTCTGGTATTGGCATCCACCGCCTCCATGGCCGCCTTTTTGCTGATACCGGCTCCCATTTTGTAATAGATCCGAAGAAATGCCTCCCCATCCCATGGATCCAGAGACAACTGAATAAAATCACAGATATCGTTGACCACCGGATGGGAAAAGAAGGTCATATCCGAATTTTTCACCCGGCAGGACAATCCTTTACGTTCCAACAGATCAATGATGGGAAGTGCACTTTCGTTATTCCGGTATAATACTGCCGTCTCCTGTTCACAGTCCTGGGCTACTTTCAGCAGATAATTGTACTGTCCCTGTCTGGATACTGCCTTGATCTCTGTAACGCAGCCACCACCTTCTCTGGCCGCGGTCATCTTCTTCGGATGTCTGTTTTTATTCTTCTGGATCAGAGTATCCGCCGCCCGGACGATCTCCTGCCTGCTACGGTAATTGGTCTCCATGAGAAGGATCCCTGCTCCCGGGTGTCTGTCCTCAAAGGAGACAAGTGCCTGCGGGTAAGCTGCCCGGAAGCCGTAGATACTCTGGTCTTCATCTCCCACCATAAACAGATTCCGGCTCTGCGCCGCCAGCAGGTCGATCATATCATGCTGTATTTTCGAAGTATCCTGCGCTTCATCCACACAGAAATACCGATACTGCTCCCTGAAATGTGCAAGTACCTCAGGATACTGTTCCAGAATTCTGAGGGCGTAGATCATCTGATCATCGTAATCGATCATCTGCATCTGCCTGAGTTTCGCATTATAAGTACGGAATATCTCCGGGAATTTCTCCACATCCGTGTCCATATCCCGGATTTTCTCCGGTGTCAGACGCATATTTTTCGCATAGGTGATATCCAGCTGGGTCTCTTTGATATCATTTTCCGTGGCGTATTTCCCCGTTACTTCCAGAAAAGACTGTTTGACGGCCGCCGAGGCTTCCTTATCTGCCACCTGAAAAGGCGTTTTCCCGGTACGGTAGGCAAAATATTGCAGTACCTTCTGGGAGATGCCGTTGATGGTGCGAAACTCCAGCCGCTCTGCATCCGCTTCTCCGAACATCCCCGCAAACCGCCTGCGCATATCATTCGTTGCCGCCACCGTATAGGTCACTGTCAGGATCGACTCCGGTGTTATTCCCAGGCAATAGATCATATAGCCCAGTCTGCTGACCAGTACGGTGGTCTTACCGCTTCCTGGAACCGCAAGAAGCAGTACCGGACCTTCCGTAGCCTGTACCGCCTGCATCTGCTGTTCGTTTAACTGTATGTGATAGTTCCGTACAAATTCCGTAAAATTCAATTCATTGTCCCACTTTCCGCCTCCGGCATTTTTCTGCCTTCCTTTGTTGCTATCGGCTCACCGTCCAGTACTGCATCCAGAAGGATACCATTCTCATCGTAAGACAGTTTTAAGGAGAAAAAGGGGCGGTTCTCACGAAGCAGCCGGAAAAAGATCTTGTCCCCTTCCCAGAGATCCAGTTCCTCCACCTTATTGATCTCCACCCATTCCAGTGCTCCTTCGTCACACTCCCTCGGTTCCCCCGTAAATCCATCCGCCGTATACAGGCACATATACTCACAGACGTCCCGGTATAAAAAGGTGATGATTCCCCGGAACCGGTAGGCCGTCAGAGTATATCCTGTCTCTTCCTTTACTTCCCGGAGCACACAGTCCTCCGGGCTTTCGTCCGCCTCGAAATGACCACCCACGCCGATCCATTTGTCTTTGTTAATGTCATTTTCCTTCTTCACCCGGTGAAGCATCAGATATTTTCCGTCCTGCTCGATATAGCAGAGCGTGGTCAGATTTCTGAGCTGCTGTATACTCATTTTCTTTCTCCTCTATATCCCTATCCTCTGAAAAATCTGCCCAAAATTATTATTTCTTACAATGTTCCGCAATGGCTGCGATCGCTTTCTCCATCTGGAACGGTTCCGCCAGATGTGCATTCATTCCGGCGGTCAGACATTTCTTCGCATCTTCTTCATACGTCAGCGCATTTTCCCTATTCCTCACATTACAAATCCATTTTTGCATTTGAATGCATATTTAATTTATTTTACCATATTGACTGCCGGACGGCAACCTTATTGCTCCAGCATATTCTCAATAAAAATCCCATATCCTCTGGTACTGTCCTGCACGAGAACATGGGTGACGGCCCCTACGAATTTACCGTTCTGGATGATAGGTGCACCGCTCATTCCCTGGACGATTCCTCCGGTCAGGGCGATCAGGTCAGAATCTGTGACTTTCAGTTCGATTCCCCGGTTCACGTTGTCATGATCGAGATGAATGTCGGTGATCTCGATATCATAGTATCTGGTGGTGCCGTCTACGGTACACAAAATCTGCGCCGGTCCCTTTCGGATCTCCTGTTTTAATCCAATGGGCATCGCCTCTTCCGTTCCCAGTGCCAGTGCTTTGTCATTGCACTTGCCGAAGATTCCCCGGACACTGTTGCTGGTAATATCCCCCAGAATCCTGTCATCAGAATAGACGATCATTCCCGTCATTTCCCCCGGATGACCGGCCGTTCCCTTCTGAATGGAGATGATCTCCGTCTGGTACAGGGTTCCGTCATTCATTTCCATCAGGTTGCTGGTGTCCACATCATTGATTCCATGCCCCAGTGCTCCGAAATTTCCCTGACTGTCAATGTAGGTCATGGTTCCCACGCCCTGGGCATTGTCCCTGACCCAGACACCGATCTTATATTTTTTCGTCTGATCCTGTACCGGATCGATTTTAACATCAAAATATTCTTCGCCCCGCCGGATCGTCAAAATCGCTGCTTCTCCACTACCGTTTTCGATCCGGGTGATCAGATCATCCTTGTCCGCCACTTCCGTGCCGTTCAGTTTCACCACATAATCGCCGCTTTTCAAAATATGTTCCGCCGGAGCCACCTTCTCCCCGTTGACAGAACGGAACTCTCCGGTACCTATGACCATTACCCCTTCGGTCTTGACATAGATTCCGATGGGAACACCTACCGGGATCAGCTCCTGATCCTCGATCACCCGGATCCCCACCTGCTTAAAAGGCAGGATCCCGAACAGCTTCACCTGCATCTCAAGGCTGTCCGCCGTCCCGGTCTTCATAGTCACCGGCTGACTCAGATCCAGTGTCACGGCACCTTTTGGAATATTACTGGTTCCCTGTTCACTGACGCTTAAAATCTCACCTTTTGCGGGAATATCCAACGCCAGTGATTCCTCCGATTCCGCCCGCATATAAATAACAGAAGGAATACTGCTGTCCACCAGATAATAGCTGTAGCCAAAGAGTCCCATACCGGCCAGGATAAGGGCAGCACAAAGGCAGGCCCGGTAAATCCGCAGTCTGCGCACCTTCTGTTTCCAGAGCTGCAAAATGATGACTGCATCTTCTCCTGCCTGCCTTTTTACTTTTTCCGTTTCCGTGATCCATAGTTTCATACACATTCCCCCGCTATACTTCTGTCATTGCTGTATAGGGTATAGTGTACGTCACATTCCTATTTTTAGTCTGTGGTCACCGGGAATTGCGGTTTACAGTTTTCTCCAGTTTAACCACAAATGACCACATTCCCGCTGCTTTTATATTCCTCCGGGCAGCCGTCCGTCAGAATCGTTCCACTCTGAAACGCCCCGAAGGTCACAGAGCTGACATTTCCGAACTTAGAATGATCTGCCAGAATAAAACATTCTCTGCATTGTCCCATGGCAGTCTTTTTCACCATGGCCTCATTCATATCCGGTGTGGTCAGGCCACTCTGCCTGCTGATCCCATTGGTCCCGAAAAAGCCTTTGGTAAAATGATAACTCTGCAGATTCATCAATGCCTGATTACCTACCACGGCCTCTGTGGAACCCTTCAATTCTCCGCCGACCAGATACACACGGAATCCCGCTGCTGCCAGTGTTTTGGCATGCGCTACTGCATTGGTCACGAAAATGGCACTTTTCTCTGTCAGAAAAGAAAGCATGCTTGCCGTTGTGGTTCCGGCATCCAGATAGACAAAATCCTCCGGCTGGATCAGTGCTGCCGCTTTGGCAGCCACCAGCTGTTTGGCTTCCACATTGACTTCTGCCTTCTGTTCCACCGTGGGTTCATGTGTTATCACCGTCCGGTCACATGCCACAGCACCTCCAAAGACCTTTACCAGCTTCCCGGCATTATGCAATGCTGTGATGTCCCGACGTACCGTGGATTCCGACGTATTTAACAGATCTTTTACCTCGGCCACCGTAATGCTGTTTTTTTCTTCCAGTAATTTCAGAATGATCTCATAACGTTGTTCTGTCAGCATAAATTGTTATTTTCTCTTTCCTTTGTCACATCTGTCTCCAGTATGATCTTACGCACGGGAAGAATACTTCCGGGAGACATGGATAATTCATCAACACCCATAGTCAGAAAACGTCTGGTCAACGATGTATCTGCACCCAGTTCTCCGCAGATACCTGCCCAGATTCCGGCCTTATGCGCATTTTCCACGACCATCTGTATCATGCGAAGCACTGCTGGATGGTGCGGATCGTAAAATGCATCCAGCTTCGGATTCTGCCTGTCGATGGCCAGTGTGTACTGGGTCAGATCGTTAGTACCGATACTGAAGAAATCCACTTCCTTCGCCAGCTCTGCACTCATCATGACAGCAGCCGGTGTCTCGATCATAATACCCTGCTTCGGTTCTCCGAAAGCCACACCCTGTTCTGTCAGTTCCTGTTTTACCTCCGCCACAATTTCTTTGATCCGGTGGACTTCTTCCACGCTGATGATCATGGGATACATAATGGAGATATTACCAAATGCGCTGGCGCGGAACAGTGCACGGAGCTGTGTCTTGAAGATCTCCGGTCTGGTCAGACAGATACGGATGGCGCGGCATCCCATGGCCGGATTTTCCTCCGGCTCCATTTCGAAGTAATCGCACTTCTTGTCTGCACCGATGTCCAGTGTACGGATGATCACAGGCTTTCCCGCCATGGTCTCCGCCACAGTGCGGTAGATCTGAAACTGTTCTTCCTCGGTAGGGAAGGTTTCTCTCTCCAGATATAAAAACTCACTGCGGAACAGGCCGATGCCGCCGGCATCGTTCTGCAATACGGCCGCCAGATCCTTGCTGTTACCTATATTAGCATAGAGCATGATCTTCTTACCATCAATAGTGATATTTTCACGTCCCTTTAAGGTCTGGAGCAGTTCTTTCTTCTCCTGCTCCTCCTGCTTTAGTTGCTGCATTTTCGACAGAGTATCTTCATCGGGATCCACATAGATGCAGCCGTTTCGTCCGTCCACGATACCAAGTTTTCCGTCTATGGCATCGGTCAGAGGGATATCGGTGCCGATCAGTGCCGGAATGCTCATGGTGCGGGCCAGGATCGCCGTATGGGAATTCACAGATCCATGTACCGTTACAAAGGATAATACCAGATCCTTGTTCAACTGTACCGTCTCGGAGGGTGCCAGGTCGTCTGCCACAATGATCATGGGTTCTTCCGATGCCGCCATGCCTGCCGTTCTGCCACCCAGCACGCTTAATACGCGCTCGGAAATGTCTTTGACATCCGCAGATCTGGCTCTCATGTAGTCATCCTCCATGGAGGCAAACATCTGTGCAAAATTGTCTCCGGTGGAAGCCACCGCATACTCTGCATTCACCTGCTGCATATGAATGATGTTCTCAATGGATTCATTGTAATCATCATCCTCCAGCATCATCTGATGAATCTCGAAAATAGCTGCATTGGCTTCTCCCACTTCTTTCAAGGCTTTCTGGTACAGATTCCGCAGCTGCTCCATGGCGGTTTGTCTGGCCTGTCTGTAACGAGCGATCTCCCGGTCGGGATTCTCGATCTTCACACGCTTTACCTGCTGCTCATCCTTCTTATGAACACTGATCCTGCCAATGGCAATTCCGCCGAATACACTTTTTCCCTGGTAGACTTCCATGACTTTTCTCCTCTCCTGACGATAATATTATGATTACTTAGAGGTTTGCTTTCACAAATTCCGTAACAGCTGCATAAGCTGCTTCCTCATCCTCACCGTCGAAGGTCAGGGTGATCTCGTTGCCGGCCTTAACAGCCAGACCCATGATGCCGAAGATTCTCTTGCAGTCTCCGGTCTTGCCGTCCTTGGTCAGAGTGATGGCACTCTGGAATTCCTTTGTTGCCTTTACCAGTTCTCCTGCTGGGCGAGCATGAATACCTTCGGGATCTGTGATAACATATTTAAATTCTTTCATTTTCTTATCTCCTTTTCTGATTTTTTATATTACGGTAACTATTCAGCACCCACATTCGCAAAACCGCTCTTTCAGAGCTTCCCTTTTGCTCATGTGGTTACTTTTTTCTTCAATACACCCAACAGCAGTGCGGACACTACCGTACCTGCCACCAGTGCCACCAGATACATCACTGCGTTACCTACTACAGGGAATACGAAAATTCCGCCGTGAGGTGCCATCAGTGTGCAGTGGAATGCCATGGACAGGGCTCCTGCCAGTGCCGAACCGATGATGCAGGAAGGAAGCACATGCAGAGGATCGGATGCTGCAAAAGGAATCGCACCTTCGGTGATGAACGCCAGGCCCATGATGAAGTTGGTGGGACCTGCGTCTCTCTCTTCCTTGGTGAATTTATTCTTGAATAACAGGGTTGCCAGTGCAATGGCACAGGGAGGAGTCATACCTCCGATCATAACCGCTGCCATGATGTCGTAGTTGCCTGCGGTAATTGCTGCGGTTCCGAATACATAAGCTGCCTTGTTGAAGGGGCCACCCATATCGATAGCCATCATGCCGCCCAGGATCAGTCCCAGTACGATCCGGCTGGAATCACCCATACCACTCAGGAAATTATTCAATCCTGTATTGATGCCACCCATGATCGGTTCTACCACGAAGTTCATTGCCAGTCCCATGATCAGGATACCCACTACCGGGTAGATCAGTACCGGTGCCAGCTTTTCAATGGCATCGGGAAGCTTATCGCAGATCTTGCGAAGTCCCAGGATCAGATAGCCTGCCAGGAAACCTGCTACCAGTGCACCCAGGAATCCGGACTTGCCGTTTGCCGCCAGCATACCGCCTACAAAGCCAAGCGCCAGCGCCGGTCTGTCGCCGATGGCCATACCGATGAAGCCCGCCAGTACCGGAAGCATCAGACCGAATGCCACGCCGCCGATATTCTTGAACATTGCGGCTATGGGAGTAATCGTACCAAAGTTACTTCTCTGATCTGCGGGAAGTGCATTGATATCAACGTTCAGTCCGTCGATCAGGAATGCAATTGCGATCAGAATACCTCCGCCTACTACAAAAGGAAGCATATGGGATACGCCGTTCATCAGCTGGGTATAGATCTTATGAGCTGCGCTTTCCTTACCGGTTACGGCTGTAGTTGTTTCGCTGCTTTCCCCGTGGAAAACTTCCACGTTTCCACTCATTGCCTGTTTTACCAGCTGGTCTGCCTTGCCAATACCGTCGGATACCTGACAGCTGATGACTTTCTTGCCGTTAAAGCGGTCCATGGGTACTTTGGCATCAGCCGCCACGATGATGCAGTCCGCCGCTTCAATCTCTTCTGCAGTCAATACATTTTTTGCGCCTGCGGAGCCTCTGGTCTCAATCTTAATCTGACAGTCTGCTGCTCTGGCTGCCTTTTCCAATGCTTCTGCTGCCATATAGGTATGAGCGATTCCGGTCGGACAGGAGGTCACTGCCAACAGCTTAAAGCCTTTCTTCTCCTCGGTGGTAATACCGGTATCACTTAATCTGTCATCAATGCTCTTGGCACTTTCATCTGCTGCATCAATGATCTGTAAAAACTCATCTACGCTTTTTGCGTTTCTCAGGGAAGTGGTAAAATTTTCATCCATCAGCATCACGGACAGTTTGCTCAGCACATCCAGATGTACATTATCCTTTGTATTCGGTGCTGCAATCAGGAACAGTAAGGTCACCGGTTCCCCGTCCAGAGATTCATACTCCACACCGTTTTTGATCACCATGGCTGCCAATCCGGGGGCTTTTACCGCATCACATTTTCCGTGAGGGATCGCAATTCCCTCTCCGATTCCCGTGGTACTCTCTTCCTCTCTTGCATAGACCTGTTCACGATACTTCTCCACATCAGACAGCTTTCCGCTTTTTGCCATCAGTTCCACTGCCAGATCCAATGTTTCCTTTTTGTCAGCCGGTGCCGCATTTAGGGAAATACTATTTTTGTCCAAAAGATCTGTAATTCTCATGTTGTGACCCATCCTCTCTTTTTATATTTATCATTGTTATTGTTCTACCTGCTGTAATACCTGCAAGACTTCTTCTCTGGTGGCCAGATTCTCGGAAAATGCACTGGCGCTTCCTGCAGCAATTCCCATATGGAACGCATGTACATAATCTTTCTTTTCCATCCATCCTGTCAGGAAACCTGCCACCATGGAATCGCCTGCACCCACACCATTGACCAGTGTTCCCTTCGGTGCCGGAGCTCCCATGCTCTGTCCGTCCGCTGCGATCAATACTGCTCCTTCGCCTGCCATGGAGATCAGTACATTCTGTGCTCCCATCTCCTGCAGTTTCCTGCCGTATGGAACCACCTCTTCCCTTGTGGAGAGCTTCACACCGAAGATATCCCCCAATTCATGGTTGTTGGGTTTTACCAGAAAAGGATGATACGGCAATACCTTTACCAGCAGGTCTCTGGTGGCATCCACTACGGTGAGAACACCTCTTCCCTGAATTCTCTCCAGAATTCTCTGATAAATGTCATCCGGCATGGTATAAGGAATACTTCCTGCCAATACCAGGACATCTCCGTCTCCCAGTCTGTCAATCTTTTCCATCAGCTGTTCCAAAGCTTTTGCATCAATATCCGGGCCACAGCCATTGATCTCTGTTCCGTCTATGCTTTTTAATTTCAGGTTGATTCTGGTCATTCCGTGATCGATTTTGATGAAATCAGCATTTACGCCAAATTCGTTCAATCTTCGGATCAGTTCCTCTCCTGTGAATCCCGCCGCATATCCCAGGGCTGTGGAATCCAGTCCCAGATTCTTCAGTACGATAGAGACATTGATTCCCTTTCCTCCCGGAAGAATCAGCTCTGATGAGGTTCTGTTCGTCATTCCCAGCTGAAAGTCATCCACGGATACGATGTAATCCAGTGACGGATTGAAAGTCACGGTACAAATCATTTCTATCCCTCCTGTCTGTCATCTTTCTTGTTCTTATGATGTTATTATATCTTCACATTCAGTCAAATTCAATCAATTTAATTCACAAATATGGTGCTTTATTTTGGTTGAATTTGCACAAAATAAAAGGATGAAATACTTCTTCATCCTTTTTCAATGTTTCTTTCACTATAGCATTTCCCTTATCTGGCTTCTTTAAACCCGTTTGCCTGTTCTTTCATTTCCTTTGCATTGGAAAGCGCCGCTTCCGTCAGTGCATCACTGCCTAACAGTCTTGCCAGCTCCGCCAGACTTTCCTCTTCTGCCACCTTGTGAATGTCCGTAATGGTCATATCATCGGTACTGCTCTTTTCAATAATGAAATGCACATCCGCCATGGCTGCGATCTGAGGCAGATGAGTGATACAGATGACCTGATGGGCTCCTGCCAGAATACTCAGCTGCTCCGCTACTTTCCATGCGGTTCTGCCGCTGATACCGGTATCGATCTCATCAAAGATCAATGTATCAATGGCATCTTTCCCTGCCAGTACCGTTTTGATCGCCAGCATCACCCGGGACAGTTCACCGCCACTGGCCACCTGGTTCAAAGGTTTCAGACTTTCTCCGGGATTGGTGGAAATCAGGAATTCCACATCATCATAGCCTTTTGTTGTAATGGCCTGACCGGGTCTGACTGCGATGTCAAATTCCACCGTCAGGAAATTGAGACCTATCAGCGCATCTTTCAATTTCTGCGTCAGTACCGCTGCGTTTTTTCTGCGGATCTCAGACAGTTCTTCACAGGCTTTCTTCAGTAACGCCTGCTTTTCCTCCCACTCGGCGTTCAATTTCTGCATATAGGCATCATAATCCGCCAGTTTTTCCAGATAAGCTTCTTTTTCCTCTTTGTACCGCAGGATCTCTTCGATCGTGTTGCCGTATTTTCCCTTGAGGTGATTGATGGTATTCAGACGATCCTCTGTACTGCGAAAATCCTCTTCATCAAATTCCAGATCCGACATATATTCGGAGACATCATGATTGTAATCTGACAAAAGACTTTCCACCTCTGCCAACTGTTCCTCCATCTGTTCCAGTGCAGGATCATACATGGTCACACTACGCAATGCCCGCAGTGCCCTGCTCAAAGAATTCCCGGCACCGTCTTCCGCGTCATTGCCACTGAGTTGATAGCTCTCCGCCAGGCTTTCCGCAATTTTTCGGCTGTTGGACATTTTGCGGTACGCCTGTTCCAGTTCCTCATCTTCTCCGGGCTGCAGGGAAGCATCCGCGATCTCCTTTTGTTCAAATTCCGCCAGAGACTGTTCTCTGCTTCTGGAGGTATCATCCAGAGTTTCCTCTGTGATCTTTTTCTCCAGGGCAGTACACTCATGATAAAGTGCAGCCACCCGCCCTGCGCATTCTGCAAATTCCGCTCCCGCATAGGCATCCAGGATCTCCATATGTTTTTTCTTGTTTAGCAGAGACTGGTGCTCATGTTGTCCGTGAATATCGATCAGCAGCTCCGAAAGTTCCTTCACCTGCTTTGCCGTCACGGTCTCTCCATTGATGCGGCAGATGCTTTTCCCGGAGGAAAGTTTTCGGCTCAGGATCACGGTTCCGTCTTCCGAAGGTTCCAGATCCATGCTCTTTAATTTTTCCGCCAGCCTTTCTTCCTCGCAGTCGAAGACCAGTTCCACCAGACCGTTCTCTTCTCCCCGTCTGAGCATGTCTTTCTCGAACTTTCCTCCCAGTGCCAGATTCACTGATCCAATGAGTAATGATTTACCGGCACCGGTCTCACCGGTCAGTATATTCAGTCCTTCTCCGAACTCTACCTCTGTCTCCCGGATAAGAGCCAGATTTTTCACGCGTAAACTACGAAGCATGTATTTCCCCCTGTCTTACCTTTCTATCATCAGATGGATCTTGTCCATAAGGATCTGGGTATCTTCCACGGTCCGCACTGCCACCATGATCGTATCATCTCCAGCGATACATCCCACCACTTCGGAGAATTTCAGGGCATCCAGTGCCGCCGCCACTGCCATGGCCATGCCGGATACGGTCTTGATCACCAGAATATTCTGTGCCATGTCCATGGAGATAAAACCGTCTCTGAGGACGCGGATGTATTTATCTCCCATATGACTGTCATCCTGTTTTAAAATGACGTATTTCTGTTTGCCGCCACCGGTGGGTACTTTGGACAGCTTCAGTTCTCTGATATCTCTGGATACGGTAGCCTGTGTCACAGCAAAACCGGCTTCCTTCAGATAGCCCGCCAGTTCCTCCTGGGTCTCCACATCTCTTTTTTCTATAATCTCCACGATCTTGCGATGTCTTGTTTTCTTCATCTTGACCTCATGCCTTTCTCACAACAATTCGTCAGGAATCTCTCATTTTCCGATGCAATACATCCAGGAAGCTTACCTGATTCAGCTGAATAAACTCGGTGATCTTCTCCGACTGCACAATACGGATCCGGTCTCCGGTACACATGGTCTCTTTGTGGCTGCCGTCATAATTGGCTTCCACGGTCTGGCTTTTGCCCTCTCTGCCACCGGGAATCTCTATAACGATCTCATCTTCCGGGGACAGGATAATGCTTCTCTGGTTCAGGCTGTGGGGGCAGATCGGTGTCAGGGTGATCAGTTTCGCCTTGGGCTCCACCAGCGGCCCGCCCGCCGACAGATTATATCCCGTGGATCCTGTCGGTGTAGTCACGATCATTCCATCTGCCTTGTAATGATTCAGAAGCTGTCCGTTGACATAGATGTTGAATTCTATGATCTGCAGGGATCCGCTTCGGGAAATGACGATGTCATTCAAAGCCCAGCCTTCCGCCACGGTTCCATCCGCACAGCAGACTTTACCGTTTAACATCATTCTGCGTTCTTTCTTAAAATCATCCCGGATCAGGCGGTCCAGGGATTCCTCTAATCCAGACAGTTCGATCTCCGTCATATAACCTACGGTTCCCAGATTCACTCCGATGATGGGGACAAGGATCTTCTTCGTCTCTCTGGCTGCCTGCAGCACCGTGCCGTCGCCGCCCAATACGATCATGCAGTCCACATCTAACGGAATGTCCGTTGCTTCCTCTTCCGCCACGGAATCCGCTTCTTCCTTCCAGTCGGATTCCTTGACCTTTAATTTCACCGTACAGCCTTTGGTTTCCAGATAATTCTGGATCCGTTTCGTGGTCGCAAGCTCCTGATCCTTATGCTTGTTGGTATATATCAGAAAATGCTTCATAGCTTCGCACTCCTTGTCTGTTACAGGGTATGAGAGTTGTCTACGATACCTTTGATTACGGCATCCCATTCAGGGGTATAGGACAGTCCGGTCTTTTCCTCTATAATAGTCTGTAAGGTGCTCTCCGCTTCATGCTCGGTCAGCGCCAGCTTTTCTTCGGAGATCTCCTCCGGCTTACGGATATGCAGCAGATATTCGATATTGCCCTCCGGTCCCTTGATGGGGGAATATTCCAGATGCAGTACTTCGAAACCAATGCTGTCCGCATAGTCGATGATCTTGCGGATCACTTCCTCGTGGATCTGAGGCTCTCTCACCACACCGTTCTTGCCCACCTTGCCTCTGCCGGCCTCGAACTGGGGCTTGATCAGACACACCATCTGTCCGCCGGTCTTTAACAGATTTCTCGCCGGGATCAAAATCTTGGTCAGAGAAATAAAGGACACATCCACGCTGGCGAAATCCAGTGCATCCGGGATATCCTCCGGGGTCACATAACGGAAATTGGTCTGTTCCATGCATACCACCCGCTCATCATTCCGCAGTTTCCAGGCTAACTGCCCCTGTCCCACGTCCACGGAATACACCTTCGTGGCTCCGTTCTGGAGCATGCAGTCCGTGAAGCCTCCGGTAGATGCACCGATATCCATGCAGATCATGCCGTCCAGCAGAAATCCCCACTGTTCCATTGCCTTTTCCAGCTTCAGGCCTCCGCGGCTGACATATTTCATGGTATGATTTCTGACTTCCAGCTTGATCTTGCTGACATCAAATCCGGTGCCGGCCTTGTCTTCCTTCTGTCCGTTGACATAGACATTGCCGGACATTATGATGGCTTTTGCCTTTTCTCTGGAAGGAGCATACCCCTGCTCTACCAGAATCACATCCAGTCGTTCTTTCATCTTCGTCTCCTAATTATTTATAATCTTTCCAGAATTTTCTCCGTGATGCTTTCCGCATCCAATCCGATCTCCTTTTTCAAAAGCTCTACATTTCCATGTTCCACATAAGCATCGGGAATAGCTGCCATGACACATTTGATCCGTTTCTCGTGGTCATTCAGACAATCCAACACCTTTTCTCCGAATCCTCCGCTTTGGACATTTTCTTCCATGGTCACGATCATCTCATGATCTTCACAGGCCGAAAGTACTGCCTCTTTGTCAATGGGCTTGATAAATCTGGCATTGATGATACTTGCCTTGTAACCCTTTTCATGCAGAAGCTTCTGGACTTCCTCCGCTGTCTTTACCATACTGCCTACGGCAAACAATGCGATACCGCCCTCTCTTGCGATCCACTCCGCCTTGCCCAGTTCAATGGGGGCACGGTGTTCGGCAAGTCCGGCATAAGCCGTTCCTCTGGGATATCGCACCGCAATGGGCGCATCCAGTGCCACGGCAAACTTCATCATATCCGATAATTCCCATTTGTTCTTCGGCGCACAGATATGCATATTGGGAATTCCCGACAGATAGGTATAATCAAAAATACCCTGATGGGTCTCACCGTCACTCCCCACCAGCCCTGCACGATCTATAGCAAACACTACCGGCAGGTTCTGAATACACACATCATGCAGGATCTGATCGTAGGCTCTCTGTAAAAATGAAGAATACACCGCAACAATAGGCCTCATGCCTCCTGCTGCCAGTCCTGCTGCGAAGGTCACCGCATGTTCCTCCGCAATTCCCACATCAAAGAACCGATCCGGGTACATATTCCGGAAGCGCTTCAGTCCGGTGCCGTCCGGCATGGCTGCCGTAATAGCCACTACCCGTTCGTCCCGCTGGCCCAGCTTGCACATAACAGTGGAAAACACATCCGTATAATTGGCCACGGTGCGGGGATGGGAAGGAATTCCCGTCTCGATGTCAAAAGGCTCTGCCCCGTGGAATCTGGCGGGATGTTTCTCCGCCGGTCCATAGCCCTTGCCCTTCTGGGTAATCACATGCACCAGCACAGCTCCCTTGACTCTCTTGGCTTCCTCAATGACCTTGATCAGGCCTTCGATATCATGTCCGTCTACCGGGCCTAAATAAGTCACTCCCATATCCTCAAAAAACATCCCGGGGATCACCAGCTGTTTGAAGCTGCTCTTGGCCCGGCGGATACTGTTGACAATACCGTTGCCACCGGGTTTTCTCTTGAGAGCGTTGTATATGCCCTCTTTCAGATCCAGATAGCCGGTCGCCGTACGGATATTGTTCAGATATTTGGAAACACCGCCCACATTTTCGGAGATGGACATATTGTTGTCGTTTAATACCACAATAAAGTTCGTCTCCAGTTTGGCTGCATTGTTCAAGGCCTCGTAAGCCATGCCTCCTGTCAGAGAGCCGTCTCCGATCACGGATACAATGGTGGTCTTCTCCCCTTTGAGATCTCTTGCCTTCACCAGTCCCAGTCCTGCGGATATGGAGGTAGAACTGTGTCCGGTATCAAATGCGTCATAATCACTTTCTTTTCTCTTGGGGAACCCACTCATGCCATGGAACTGGCGTAAGACATCGAAACCGTCCTTGCGGCCCGTTAATATTTTGTGGGTATAAGACTGATGACCTACATCCCAGATGATCTTGTCCTCCGGGAGATTCAGAGCAAGATGAAGTGCCATGGTCAGTTCCACCGCTCCCAGGTTCGAACCCAGATGTCCCCCGGTCACACTGATCTTTTCGATCAGGAACTGCCGAATCTCCTCCGCCAGTTCCCCATAGTCTGATTTATCTATTTTTTTGATATCGTTTGCTTTCTCGATCTTATCCAGTAACATTGGCTTTTCCTCTGCTATTTCGTTCTATGAACCAGGTGCAGCAACAGTTCCTTCAGGAATTCATGTTCTCCCGAAAAGCTGTCCAGAATCGCTACCGCTTCCCCGGTCAGCCGTTCCACTTCTCTGCCGGATTCTTCCAGTCCGTGTAAAGTCACATAGGTCTGCTTATGATTCTGTGCATCACTTCCGGTAGCTTTTCCCAGCTCCTTGCTGTCCCCTATCACATCCAGAATGTCATCCTGGATCTGGAATGCAATGCCGACATTGTAGGCACACAGTTCCAATGCCGCAATCTCTTCATCGGTTGCCCCTGCCAGCGTAGCTCCGATAGTCATGGCCGACTGGATCAGGGCTGCCGTCTTGTTGGCATGGATGAACAGGATCTGTTCTGTGGTCAGAGGTTCTGCCTGTTCCTCCGCTTCAATGTCTGCGTTCTGGCCGCCGATCATCCCATAGATTCCTGCCTTGCGGGCTAAAATATTCAGTGCCGCCGCCACTCTCGGGTAATTCGGATCTACCGGTTCTCCCGAGGTGCATGCCGGAAAAGCACGAAATGCAGTCTCAAAGGCATAATTGAGCAGTCCGTCTCCTGCCAGGACTCCCATACCGTCACCGTACACAGACCAGGTGGTCTTGCGGCCTCTGCGGTACTCGTCATTGTCCATGGCCGGCAGATCATCATGTACCAGAGAATATGTATGGATCATCTCGATCGCCGCCATAAAAGGCTCTATCGTATCATCTTTGCCACCGAACATTTTATAGGTCTCCTGCATCAGCATGGGACGCAGGCGCTTTCCGCCTGCCATAAGACTATAGTTCATGGCTTCAATAACGGTCTTCTGGTATCCTTCCTCTGCCGGAAGATATTCCTTCAGTAATTCTTCAATCGCTGCCGTTCTCTTCTGCAATTCCTGTCTGAATAACGTTTCTTCCATGTCTGATGCCAACCTTCCTCTACCTGCCGGTATGCTGTATGCTTACTGGGGATCCAGCGGTTCCAGTCCGCCCTCTTCGTTCAGCTTCATGACCTGTTTTTCCACCCGGTCGATCTGTTCGCTGCACTGTTTCAGCAGATTCATGCCCTTGCTGTACGCCGTAAAAGCTTCCTCCAGAGAAATATCCTCTGCTTCCAGCTGTCCGATCAGTTCTTCCACTGCGGAAAAATTCTCTTCCAGGCTCTGTGGTTCCTGTGCTTCCGTTTTCTTTTTTCCTGCCAAAATAGCACCTCCGTCTGCTGCCTGCATCTATCTGCATCCCCCGGATACCGGTAAATGCTATCCGGGAAGTCTTTCTTCCTTCTGTATCTGTTCCACCCGGGTATCGATCACGCCGTCACTCATCCGGATCCGCAGGCGCTCCCCTGCTTCTACCTGGGTCACGGAACGGATATTTTTCCCATCGGTATCCTCCACATAGGAAAAACCACTGTTTAACTTTTCCAAAGGAGAGACCGCTTTCATTCTCTCAATATACAATGCCAGGTTATGTCTGCGTTCCCGCAGGATCGCCTGCAGCCGGTTCTGCAGCCGGTCTTCCAGCTGTATGCTGTAAGTCCTCTTCTCCCGTATCCGGCTGGCGGGGCTTAAATATTTCAGGCGCATTTCCATCTGATCCGCCTGCTGCCTCTTATGCTGAAGCACTCGTCCCATCCGCTGATACAGCCTGTCCTGTCTGTCCAAAATCTCATTCTCAATATCACTGACCTGTGTCACTGCCAGTTCTGCCGCTGCCGACGGGGTCGGTGCCCGCAGATCCGCCACATAATCAATGATCGTGGTATCCGTCTCGTGTCCAACCGCCGAAATAATGGGAACAGAGCAGTCGAATACTGCCTGTGCCACCATTCTCTCGTTGAATGCCCACAGATCCTCGATGGAGCCGCCCCCACGTCCCACGATCATGACATCCACGCCCTGTCTCTCCAGTGCACGGATTCCGTTCACAATGGAAGGCGCCGCCGAAGCTCCCTGTACCAGCGCAGGATACAAAATAATCTGCACGAAGGGATTCCGTCTGGAGGCGATCTGTATGATATCCCGGACTGCCGCGCCGGTATCTGCCGTGACTACCCCAAGAGTATGGATATACTTCGGAATCTGCTGCTTATACTCCGGAGCAAACATGCCCTCTTCCGCCAGTTCCCGTTTTAGTTGTTCGTATTTTTCATAGAGGGCTCCGGCGCCGTCCAGCGTCACTTCCTTCACATACAGCTGATATCTGCCGTCACGCTCAAATACACTCACACTGCCCTTCGCAATTACCTGCTGCCCTTCCGTCAGCCGGAATCCCAGACCTCTCCGGTCTCCGGCGAACATAATGCAGTTCAGGGCACTGGCAGAATCCTTTAACGTAAAATAAATATGTCCAGAGGGATGGTATTTACAGTTGCTTACCTCACCCTTTACAGATACCATCTGTAAAAAGTAATCCTGCGTGAACATATTTTTGATATAAGTATTCAGTTGTCGTACGCTGATTACGTTCTGTATCCTACTCACCGGATTTCATGATCTTGGCAAGGATCGCATTGACGAATCCGCCAGAGCTTTCCTGTCCGTACTTTTTGGCAATCTCGATTGCCTCGTTAATAGCAACGCCATTCGGGATATCGTCATCATAGCGCAGCTCATATGCACCAAGACGCAGTACTGCAAGCTCCACCTTTCCCATACGGGTGGTATCCCAGCCTTCGGTATTCTCATTCAACAGCCTGTCAAGCTCGGGGATTTTCTCCCTGATCTTCTCAAAGCGGGCCGCAATGGCATCTGCATCCTGCCAGGAAGGAACTTCCTCATTATTCTCGCGGAACAATGCAATCTGTTCCGGCATATCCTCCGGTGCATGAAACTCCACGCGGTATAAAAGTTTGAAAACCTGTTCTCTCTGCTCGTGTCTTCCCATAATATCTTCCTGTAATTCCTCTTATTTATCCTTCTTCATGTTCACACCGGCAATACGGATGTTCACATCAGAGCAGGTCAGTCCTGTCATATTCTCAATGGCATTTTTCACCTTCTGCTGTACTGCCTGACAGGTAGCGGGAATATTGTAACCGTACTCCATGGTCACAGTCAGATCCACGGTCACATTCTTGTCCAGCACCTCTACTTTGACACCCTTGGTCAGGCTCTTAACGCCTACCTTGCTCATGAGTTCGTTGGTAACATTACCAGCCATGGCGCTGACACCGTCTACCTCGGTAGCTGCTAAAGATGCGATCATAGCCACTACATCATCGGCGATCTGTACGGTACCGATGCTCTCGTCTTCCCTTAATACCAGGTTCTTCTTATCTATTTCTTTTTCCATGATAGCTGATCCTCCTAATAATAACTAATTAGTTACAGTATACCAAATCCTTATTCATTTGTCACCCAAAAAGTCAAGGATAATTGTTTCCCGTTCTGGGCATAAGTGACGGTATTGCTGTTCCCCTGTATCTGCATATAGGAAAAAATCTCCTGCTCATCGATCAATGCATGACAGATTTCCTGATAACAGAGTTCATCTGCACATTTTATCGTCACTTCCGTTCTGCCGCCCTCTATGGCTCTGTCGAAGACCGCCTGCATCTGTTCATGGTCATAGGAAGTAAAGTAGGAACCTTCCCGCACATAATAATTTGCTTCCGTCGCCGTACATTCCGGCATAGGGATCACCGCTTCGATACGATGCGTCCGTAGCAGATCCTCTGTAGTCACGCACAGATAATCATAATTGATCTCCGGCAGGCTCCTCTGCTCGCTGCCATTCTCCATGCGGTAAGAGGCATCTCCCCAGGTGGTATCTACATAATAATAGTCCCCGTCCACCTGTACCAGATTCCAGGCATGAGCTTCTCCGGTATCCACCGTTCCCTGCACCAGGGTGCACATCACCCCCAGATGATTCAACAGATACTGGGTGGCTTTGGCATATCCCTGGCAGACAGAAGCTCCTCCTAAGAATACCGAGGCAATGTTCTGATTATCCGCCGCACTCAGATCATAATTTGTTGAAAAGATGACCGCCTCATACACCGCTTTTACCTTATCGTACTCAGAAGCCGCCTCTTCCATACCGGACAGCCATTCCGCCGTCACACTGCGAATGGCCTCCGCCCGCGCTACGGCCTCTTCCTTCGTCTGATCGTAAGTGCCTGCGAAGTCGATTCCTACGGTTTTCTCCCCTCTGGAATATTTGGTATAAGTATATCCTGTGGTGTAAAAAATCTCCGGATGATCTATCAGCACGCACTGAAATACTTTGTCAATGTCCTGTTCATCCATTCCCTGTTCCAACGGTTCCGTGGACAGTTTGATCGTGTCATCCATAGACCCAATCGCCTGCTCGATCTCCTGATACCAGATCTGTTCCTGCGCATCCAGACTCTCATATGCAAAACGAGAGCCTCCCTCCTCTAAAAGGGAAAAGCTCTCTGTATTGTCATTTTCCGCAGCCGCCGTCTCCTGCACAGGCATAGTATCTATCTGTGACTCGGGCAGCACGATGGTCTGGGGTACTTCCTGCAGAACCTCCTGTGAGGAGCATCCTGTCAAAAGCAGTAACATCAGAATTCCGGCACATAACTTTTTCTTATTCCGCATTCTATCCCCCTACACACTTTTTGTTTCCATATAATTACTAATTGCGTCCGAACTCCGTCAGCACCAGTCCCTTATTACGGTCCAGAGTCATGCCGATGCTCCAGGAATTCACAAACAGTAATAAAGGATTACCCTTCATGTCCTTGACCTTCTTCATATCGGAAGTACCGGACAGCTTGGCCAGGTCGATCTCATCCTTATTCTCGATCCAGCGGATATGCTCATAAGGCAGGTTCTCCAGACGGATCTCCACGTTATATTCGTTCTCCAGACGGTATTTCAGTACATCGAACTGCAGCACGCCTACCACACCGACGATGATCTCTTCCAGACCGGTATTGAACTCCTGAAAGATCTGGATGGCACCTTCCTGAGCGATCTGCTCTACGCCCTTGACGAACTGTTTTCTCTTCATGGTATCCACCTGGCGCACTCTGGCAAAATGCTCCGGTGCGAAGGTCGGAATACCTTCATACTGGAACTTCTCCCTGGGCATGCACAGTGTATCTCCGATGGAGAAAATGCCGGGATCGAAGACACCGATAATATCACCCGCATAAGCCTCGTTTAAGATCTTACGTTCATCCGCCATGATCTGCTGGGGCTGGGATAATCTCATAACCTTATTGCCCTGCACATGACGCACTTCCATGTTGGCATCGAATTTACCGGAGCAGATACGCATGAATGCGATACGGTCTCTGTGAGCCTTGTTCATGTTAGCCTGGATTTTGAAAACAAAGGCACTGAACTCATGCTCCGTCGGGTTGATCATACCGATGTCTGCTTTTCTTGGCAGCGGCGTGGTAGTCATATTCAGGAAATGCTTTAAGAAGATCTCCACACCGAAGTTGGTCAAAGCAGATCCGAAGCATACCGGGGTCAGGTTACCCTTCTGCACTTCCTCCAGATCAAACTCTGCGCTGGCGCCGTCCAACAGTTCCACCTCGCCAAGCAGCTTGTCCGCTGCATCCTCTCCGATCAGTTCCTTCAGATGTTCTTCGTCCTGAATGGGGATCTCGGTGGAAGTTCCTTCCTTCGTTCCCTTCTCCGTATCGGAATATGCGATCACACACTTTTTCTCACGGTCGTAGACACCCTGGAATTCCTTACCGGAACCGATGGGCCAGTTGATGGGGCAGGTGGCAATGCCAAGCTCCTTCTCGATATCATCCAGCAGTTCAAAGGTATCTCTTGCCTCACGGTCCATCTTGTTGATGAAGGTGAAAATAGGGATCTTGCGCATCACGCAGACCTTGAACAGCTTTCTCGTCTGGGCCTCGACACCCTTGGAAGCATCGATGACCATAACTGCGGAGTCCGCTGCCATCAGGGTACGGTAGGTATCCTCAGAGAAATCCTGATGTCCCGGGGTATCCAGAATATTGATGCAGTAACCGTCATATTCAAACTGCAATACGGAAGAGGTAACGGAAATACCTCTGTCTTTCTCAATCTGCATCCAGTCGGATACCGCATGTCTGGCCGTTGCCTTACCCTTTACGCTTCCTGCCAGGTTAATGGCTCCTCCGTAGAGCAGGAACTTCTCGGTCAGGGTCGTCTTGCCGGCATCCGGGTGGGAAATAATGGCAAACGTCCGGCGGCGGTTGATCTCTTCTGTATAATTATTACTCACTACTATAGTCCTCCAAATATATCTCTTATATCTCTAAAAATCTATTTTCGCAGTTCTTCGGGATCTGCTATCTATGATGGATCTGCCTTTAAAACAGAGCTTCCTTCAAACTCCGGTTGGATTCCGAAATAATCCAATACCGTAGCTCCGATATCGGAAAAAGTAGGTCTGGTTCCGCGATTCCCCGGCTTCACAGGCGCACCGTACATAAGAAACGGAGTATATTCTCTGGTGTGATCCGTGGTAGCCGTATATGCGGGATCACAGCCATGATCTGCCGTGATCATCAGAATATCTTCCGGCTTCATGTGTGCCTGGATCTCCGGCAGCTTCTCATCAAAATAAGCCAGTGCCTTCGCATAGCCGTCCACATCTCTTCTATGGCCGTAGAGCATGTCGTAATCCACCAGATTGATAAAGCAGAGTCCTTCGAAATCCTTGTCCAGATATTCCAGTGTCCGCTCAATGCCTTCTGCGTTGCCGGAAGTGTATACATGCTCGGTAATGCCCTTGCCTACGAAAATATCCTGGATCTTACCCACAGCAATGACATCCTTACCGGCAGCCTTCAGCTGATCCAGCATGGTCACTGCGGGAGGCAGCAGGGAAAAATCGTGTCTTCTGGGGGTACGGGTATAATGTCCGCTCTCACCGATAAAAGGTCTCGCAATGACACGGCCCACGCCGTGTTCTCCCTGTAAAATCTGTCTGGCAATACGGCAATAATCATATAACTGCTCCACAGGAACCACATCCTCATGGGCAGCGATCTGAAACACACTATCTGCGGAAGTATATACGATCAGTTTGCCGGTGCGCACATGCTCGTCCCCGTAATCCGCAATGACCTGTGTGCCGGAGTACGGCTTATTGCACAGCACATCTCTGCCGGTGCGGATCCGGAACTCTTCCAGCACATCCTCGGGGAAGCCGTCCGGATAGGTAGGCAGTGGCTTGGGAGAATAGATACCTGCGATCTCCCAGTGCCCGATGGTCGTATCCTTTCCGCGGGAACGCTCCGTCATGCGGGCGTAAGCTGCGGTGGGATGGTCTGTTTTCTCTCCCACTTCCACGCCGTCAATATTAAACAAACCCATGTTTTTCATATTTTCCATATGAAAAAAAGGGCTCTTTGACACGCTCCCCAGTGTATTTACATTGATGTCACCGTAAGCTGCGGCATCCGGCATCTGTCCGATACCGAAGCTGTCCAATACAATTAAAAAGACTCTCTTCATTGTTTCTTCCTTTTGTCAAGTTTTCCAGGTTAAGTCATGATACCATCCAGATTGTTCCGTGCTTCGCACCCTCACAATCTGGACCGCATTCGTAATCCGCTCATTTTTCCGCGAAAAATGGCTCCTTACTCATGTGGTACGGCTCTCGAATCTCCGGATGCTCCCGCAAGCGAGCTTGCATCGCACCGTCGACTCTCGACCCTTGGTATCATAACATAATTTTTCCCCTATGTACACAAAAATATCACTGTGCAATGGTGCTGATGACGATATTTTCCGCCGCAATATCCGTCTTTCTTTTTACGATATCTTCGATCTGTGCCCGCTGCACATCCGTCAGTTCTGCGGCATTGACCACCACATCCACGGCATCCCCGTTGATGCTGACCACAGCTTCACTGAAACCTTTCGCCTGCAAAAGCACCTCGGCCGCCGCTTCCTTTTCCGCGATATCAGTCATGCGCACCATGCTGTCCACTGCTTCCTGTTTCTGGGCATCGCTGAGCTCAGTACTGTTGATAATCTCCAATAAGGTCTCTTTATTCCGGGCTCTGGTCTGCTCCTTGGAAAGTCTTGCAGCAGACAGTACCTCCACACCGTTCGTTCCGGTCAACACTGCTTCCCCGGGAATCTCCCCTTCGTCCGGCGTAGCCTCTGCCACCTGCATATCTTCATCCAGATAATCTTCCATGACGATCTCCACATCCGAATCCAGGCTTTCCATATCTGTGACAATGTCTGTGGAATCCACTGCACTGAGATCTTCTGTATTATCCGACGCCAGATACTCCTTTTCCAGGTTGGTCCCCGCAAACTGCAGATAACCTGCAATGGCTATCATGATGGCAAGTGCGGTAATCATAAGCTGATTCTTCTTAATTAAGTTTTTCACTGCGTTCCCCTTTTCCAAAGGCCTGTATCTGCCTTCTTGATTTTATACTCTATTGTATGTACCCGTCTGTGCGGATATGTTTCCTGTGACTCATTTTTCCAACACCTTGACTTTGTGGGCTTCCACACCGAAAAGTGCCTGTGCGATCTGCGTGATTTCACTGGTCATATTGCCTTTTCCGGCTCCTTCCGCCACCACCAGCACCCCCTCCACTTTGGGTGTGATCGTCTTCGCTACAAACGGTGTGCCCTGACTGCCGTCCTGATAGACGGTCTGGTATCCGGTATTGGAAGAACTCACGGTGCGGGTTCCTCCGGCGGAGTCCTGTTCTTCTGTCTGGGAACGATCCGCAGTCATGTCTTTTTCCACAATTCTTTCCTCCGAGGATTCCAATGTGATCATGACTTCCACCTCTCCCAGTCCCCGGACGGATTCCAGCATTTTCTTCAGTTTTCCCTCCAGATAGGCGGTATATTCCTCCGCGCTTCCCGCTGCCACCGCCCGGGTTTCGGTATCTACCGCCGTCTCCTGTTCCCCGGTTGTCTGCGAAGGAGAAGTGAAAAATCCGGCATTGTACTGTTCTGCAGTCTCTGTGCCAACGGAAGCTGCCTGTGGCTCCTCCTTTTTCACCGGCAGGGCGATGATAAACAATAGGACACCCAACAATACCAGAATCAACAGGTTGTCCCGACGGAACCATTTCGGAGGGCCGGAACCGCCTGCACCGTTACCTGTACCAATGCTGCCTGTGATCTTTTCCCAGAATTCACCCATTGCTTCTCACCTCTTTTTCTTCCCTGGCTCCGGTTTTTTCTACCGTCATTTTCCTTAGCTCTCCGGCAGACTTCTCCATCATTCCAGCCGGATTGGTGCAATGTCCACATGGATCCCCTCCGTTTCTGCATTTTCCCTATCCGTTTCCTTCTGATCCGATACTTCCCCACTGTTTTCTCCTGTAACAGCTCCCTGTGCAGAATCTTGCTCCCACACATTTGCCGGGTCATATCCTTCCCCGGCTTCCTGCGCCACAGCAGCTGCCGTATTCCCGATCTCTTCCTGCGACTGTTCTGCCTGTTCGGAGGCCCGGGTCAGCACGGTCTGCAATTCTTGCATAAATCCTGTCACCTGTTCTTCTGCATTCCAGCCGTCTCCGCCGCCGAACATGGTCAGAACAGGCTGTAACAACTGCAGCAACAGCATAACGGATAATAACAGTTTCAAATATTTATCGTAGGACTCCTTCGGTCTGAAATGCACTACGGTCTGTGCACAGATTAAGAAGATCCCGGCCTGTCCGATCACCCGGTATAACCATTGCATCCTCTTACCTCCCCCTGCTTCCGATAGCTAATAGTGCCAATGTGATCAGAAACAACAGCATGGCTGTGCCCGCAGTACGAAACAGAAGCATCCCTGCATTTCCCATATGATCCGTACAGTTGGTCACTCTTTTATCGCTGACGATCCCCATAAAAGCTGCCGCACACTTGATCAAAAACGCAGTAAACAAAATCTCCAGAAGCGGAGCCGCACACACCGCCAGAAGCAATAACAGCAAAAGTACGCCGATGCTGTTGCGGATGACAACGGCTGAACCCACCGCCAGCTCCAGAAGCCCGTCTGCCGCATTTCCGATCCCCGGCAGTGCCGAAAGTGCCTTTTCCACGGCGGAGGTCTTCACGGAATCCAATACCGGTGTGATCAATGACTGGAACACGCTGATCCCCGTGACCACTCCCAGAGAAGCCTTGAGAATCCAGCCCACCGCCTTTTCCAGAAGTTCCGTCAAAAGTGTCAGCTTTTCCTCCACCCAGATCCCGTTGATCATGGTCAACAGGCCATAGCAGTAAATCAGTGGTAGTACCACACCCAACAGTATTTTTTCCGTACCATAGATCAGAAGCAGCATCAGCTGATACCCGGCTCCCACTGTAGCCGGCCCCGAGGCCACTCCCACCGCAAGAAGATACGTAGGTACCATCAGCCTTACAAACAACACGATATTTTCCACCGTCTCTCTTGCGGTTCCCAGAATCCCGGAAAAACATTGCAGCAGGATCACTCCCATGAGCAGATAGATAAAGTAAAAGCTTAAATCCGCAATCTGATGTTTGTCGAAAACCTCCACGAAATGAATCAGCAGTGCAGAAAGGATCCCCAGTACGATCAGCCAGATCAGAATATTTTTCCTGCCCGCAGCAGATGCTCCCATTCCCTGTATCACTTCCTGCAACAGGGTTCCCGCTGCCCCCAGCACATCTCCCTGCAGCAGCTGTCCCATCAATTCCGCCACGGAGAGCCGTGAGGCCGGAAACAGCTTCTGCATCCCTTTTTCCAGTTCTTCCATGCCATATTCCTGCCACATTGCATCCATTGCTCCCTCACTCTTATAAAATACCATAGATCTGTCGGATCACCGTAAGCAGAATCGGCAGTCCCGCAAACAGTACCGAAAGTTTTCCCAGAATCTCGATCTGATCCGATACCGCTGCAAATCCGGCATCCTTGCAGATTCCGGCGCTGAATTCACACAGGTAGGTGATCCCCACCACTTTCATCAAAATACCGAGATACCCTTTTGCATCCCCGAGGTACTGCTGTAATCCCGCAAACGCCTCCAGCAGCTGTCCCGTCAGCCCCAGCACATAGGAAAATACCAGCACACTCAGGGCAAATCCGATCAGCAGCGCATATTCCGGCCGCTGTTGCCTAAATTGTATGGCAAAAAGAACTCCGGCGATTCCAAGCAATGCAATCTTAATGATCTCGGACATATTTCCTCCTATCAAAACGAAAACAGAGTCTGTACAGTATCAAACAGATCATAGATATACGGAACGATCCAGCTAAGAACCAGGATCAGTCCCGCCAGGCTGACGAGAAAAGCATGTTCCTCCCTGCCGCTGTGTTTTAAGACCTGGCTGAGTATCGTTACAAGGATTCCTACCGCAGCTATTTTAAAGATCAGTCCTATTCCCATCTTTCCCCGTCCTTTTCTCTTCTCTCTGTGGTCCCCGGAACCGGCATCAGACTAACAATAACAGTATCAGCAGACCGCTCATGGCTCCCAGTCCTACGGAGAGCCTGCATTTCTGTGTAATTTCCCGCTGCTGCATATCCGCCGTATGTTCCAGTCCCTGTCTGGACAATTCAATACTTTTTATCTGCATCGTTTCATCCGCATAGCCCTCTTTTTCCGCAAAACGCAAAAACTCTTCAATGTCTTCTTTTTTCAGAGGAAGCATCCTCAGCTGTCTGCGAAAGCTTTTCTCCGCCAGTTCCAGAAAACCAGCATCCTCCGTCTCCGCATATTCACGGTATACTTCGGTGCAGATCTCTCCCAGCCTGTCTTTCCGTTGTCTGCCGGTCTGTCGGCAGCATTCCGGAAGTGTTGACCCGTTGTACCGGATCTCACTGATCCACTGTTCCAGAATGCGGATGAGTTCCCGGATCGTATATAATCTTCCTAAGAATTGCTGCCGATACCACAGTCCCATTCCAAAGCATCCAAACAGAATCAGAAATCCTCCGAGCATCTGCATTCCATCCGTCCCCTTCCTTTTAAGATCACTATGCGGTCAAATATCTGTCGCAGGCAGGATTCACCCAGGCGCTTTGCCGCGTCCGTCTCGTCCGTTCCATGCAGAGTGGCCAGCAAACCGCAGCCGCAGGCCGCTGCTTTTTGTAAGGCCCGCCTGTCCGTTTCCTCCCCCAGTTCATCCACTGCAATGACTTGAGGTGACATGGAACGCAAAAGTAATAACATCCCCTGAGCCTTGGGACAGCCATCAAGCACATCCGTCCGCATCCCCAGATCATTCTGAGGTCTTCCCAGATAGCTTCCCGCCAGCTCCGAGCGCTCGTCCACCACTCCCACCCGAAGTCCCGCACCATACGCATTACCATCGGAAATCTGGCGGATCAGATCCCTGAGCAGAGTGGTTTTGCCGAATCCCGGAGGCGATACAATCAGGGTATTCTGAAATTTTCCTTTCTTATATAATTTTGGCAGGATACCGTCAGCTGCTCCCCGGATCTCATGGGCGACCCGGATATTGATAAACGAAATATTTTTCAGAGTGCGGATCACTGTCTCATTTTCCAACACAGCCTGTCCGCACAATCCGATCCGGTGTCCGCCTTCCACAGTCAAAAAGCCCTGTCTGATCTCATCGGCATAAGCATACACCGAATCCTGACACAGCCAGGCGATCAACTCCCGTATCTCCGCTTCCGTCACCAGATGCGCTCCGTAAGGATGCTCCTGCCATTCCCCGCCGTTATTTAAGAAATAATCTCCTCTCGATGTTTCCACGATCACCGGCCTGTCCACACGTAGACGGATCTCGCAGATTTTTTCCCCATTATCCGCTGTCTTCTGCCAGAATGCTCTTCTCTTTTGCGGAAAAATACGAAGCAGGCTGTCCATGTTTCTCCTCCCGTAACTATTCAGAACCTCATGCGCAAAATCGTTCCTTCGGAACTTCTCCTTTGCGAATGCAGGCATTCATCAAGACTTAGCTGATATTTAATGCTCTGAATAGTTACAATATATGTCTCCGTGGACAGGATATTCCTTCCAATCTTCTCTTTTTTTCTATAGTGTGGTATAATAAGCGATAACTGTTTTTATGACTTTTGTTTTGGAGGTTTTTATGAACATAATCATTGTGGGCTGCGGCAAGGTTGGCTACACCCTGGTAGAGCAATTAGGCGGTGAGAATCACAATATCACCGTGATCGATACCAATGAGGAAAAGGTGAATTCCATCACGGATGATCTGGATGCCATGGGCATCGTGGGCAATGGTGTCAGCTTCCAGACACTGTCTGAGGCCGGCATCGACCATGCGGATCTGCTGATCGCCGTGACCGGATCCGATGAGCAGAATCTTCTGTGCTGTGTCATTGCGAAAAAGGCGGGACATTGTAAGACCATCGCCCGTGTCCGCAATCCTATCTACAATAATGAGATTGCTTTTCTGCGGGAAGAACTGGGGCTTGCCATGATCATCAACCCGGAGCTGTCCAGTGCCTGTCTCTTATACACATCTCCG
>CECF01065636.1_pt1 | contig 46089 bp, 35 predicted proteins | sample 554751 | NCBI WGS metagenome assembly CECF01 (sample SAMEA3182099, study PRJEB8094) | gut metagenome | biome: human; feature: gut; material: Stool; isolation source: human stools | place: Canada | collected 2012-06-12 | reverse complement strand
TCGATTAGAAGTCTTGTGTGTGCGACATCCCTGTCGCAATCTCACAAGGCGTATGAGGCAGTCGGTGTTCAGCCGGCTCCCATAGTCGGCGTGCGGTCGGAGGGTGTCAGTGAAGCCTGCTTCGCCGTCACCCTCCGACGGCATAGCCGACGACAACACCGTGAGCCGCCACGCCTCTCGCAGTTTTCGCAGTGCAATATTATGATCTTGATAGCCTGAAACTCAATATATTTTTGTAACTTTGCATATACAATCCCACTGAATTTATGACGATTGATTTAGGCTACATACAGCATTTGGCTGAAACCCATGAAGGCGTTGACGTTGAGTTTAAGGAAACCACCGGACAGCTTAACCGTGGTATGGAGACATTATGCGGTATGATCAACGGCGGCGGTGGTGTCGTTATATTTGGAGTATCTAACAAAGGCAAAATCATCGGACAGGAAATCGGCGACAAGACCACCCGTGAGATCGGGGAGGCCATCAACAAGTTTGATCCTGCGGTTGACATTCAACCGATATATGTTCCGGTTGACAATTCCGACAAGTATGTCATAGTATTCCGGACAGATGGATTGGAGACTGATAAGCCTTATATGTGGGACGGCAAGCCATATCGCAGGCACGACAGTGTGACAAGTGTAATGCCCAGGGAGAAATTCATCCGGCTTCATGAGCTTCAGCACGGATTGAAATACAAATGGGAAAATGAAGTGAATCATAATCTGACCATTAATGATCTTAATGAACAGCTCATACACAATGTAATCCAGAGCGCTGTAAGGCGAGGCCGGCTATCAAACGATGCCCTTAATGATACTGTGCCCGTCGCTTTGTCACGACTAAATCTGACTAAAGACGGAGCTGTGTGCAATTCAGCGGCTGTATTGTTCGGAAAAGATTTCTCTGATTATCCGCAGTGTAGATTGCGCCTTGCGCGATTCAAAGGGACCAGTAAGCAATATTTCATCGACAACCAGCAACATGAAGGAAATATCTTTGAGTTGGTGGATGCGGCTATGGCTTTCTTCTTCAAGCATCTCAACCTTTCCGGCACAACACATAACCGTCTTTACAGAGAGGATAATCTTGAGATTCCGTATGATGCTTTGCGCGAGGCCGTTGTCAATGCATACTGTCATATGCGATGGGGATATGAGATTGCCACTGTGGGTATTGCGATTTACGATGACTGTATAGTAATCGAGAATGCCGGTCGCTTCCCAGTCAGGATTTCACCGAACGTGCTGATGCGTAAGGAGGAGGAAGATCGTAAAAACACCTCAATGCCTCCGAATCCGGTAATTGCCAATGTCATGTATCTTGGTGGCCTCATAGAGCATTGGGGGCGTGGTCTGTCAATGATGGCGAGAGAATGTGAAGGTGCGGGATTGCCTGCTCCTGAATTCTATTGTGACGGCACTGTTGTCAAAATTACTTTTATGCGTCCCAAGAACACAGTGGACGTAAGTAGTAGCGCAAATAGTAGTGCAAGTGATAGTACAAGTGATAGTACAAGTGATAGTGCAAGTGATGGTACAAGTAGAGGTTCAGCTGCTGCAAGCTTGACCAAAGAGGGTAGGACAATCAAAATGTCTATATTGAAACTAATTGGGATAATAGGAGAAGATTGGTTATCCCTACATGATATGCTTGGAATCATGAGGCTCACGTCAAGGTCTTCATTTACAAAAACTTATCTAAAACCTGCGATGTCGACAGGTTTAGTTGCACTTGAAAATCCGGATAGCACGAATGCTCCAAACCAGAGATACGGATTGACTTTGAAAGGCAAAGCGTTGTATTATGAACGTCTCAATAACGAAAATGATGTTCGAAATGACCTGCAAAGAGTAAATGTTGACCCGCAAAATGACCCGCAAACCGATTTAGAGGGTCAAACTGACCCTCTAAACGAAGAACTTGACCCTCAAAAGACAGCCATCATCAAGGCTATCAAAGAAAACAATGAAATCAGTCGTTCCGAGTTGGCAAATATAGCCGGATGTTCGGAAAGCACCATCAAACGACGGCTTAAAGAGTGGAAAATTGCGTGGCTTGGTCATCCCAAAACCGGGCACTGGGTATTTGTCAAGGATATTCAATAGCGATTATTAATAGGAATTTTTAACGCTGAAAACAGCCTGAAATCAGACTATTATAGCTACTTTTGCGTTGTAGATATACGAAGAACATTGAAATGTAATTCGCGGGTGATTTCTTAATGCATGTCGGCTGAAAGCCGGTGCATGTTGCGAAGCAAAGAAAATCACCGCAAATGTCCGGGTGTGCAAAAAGGGAACATCCATGATTTTCAAGAAATCTAAAGTCTTGACAGACAATATAGTTGACCCCGTTCCGGGTAAATCCCACCGGGGTCACTTAAAGAGAGACGACTAATCGTCTCTCTTTTTGCATTTTAATACCTCGTCATCATTATTTAAGAATCCTTTTTTAAGGATAAAAAAGAGACTGGCGACCGATGGATTGCCAGCCTCCTTATAATGTTTTCAGTGCTTGTCGGGGTCAATCCTGTCGGCTGTCTCGCGCAGCAGGTCGGCGCCTTTGTCTTTGAGCTTGTCGATGACTCCCGAAGCCTTGTTTTTCAGCTCCGCGCCTTTGGCGGATGCATTGCCCTGGATGTTTGATTTCTCCTCGGCTCCCTTTTCCTTCAGGGCGTCGATGCCGTCTTTTGCGGCTGTCTTGGCGTTGGCGAGCGCCGACTGTGCGGCGGCCATCGCCTGGTCTTTCAATGCGTTGATGTCCATAATGATAATTGTTTTAGATCGTTGTTACTCCATTGTTCAACGCCTGACGCCACTCAATGGTTGGCCCTTTATTCTTTTTTTATAGCATACGCATTAAGTATTTGTGCATTTTCCGAGGTCGGCCTGTAGGAACGCTTTTCAGAGCGTCCGCCCGGCGAAGACCGGCAGGGCTACCGGCTTGAATCCGGCTTGGATTACGGGATGATGACCGACGGGACGGTTCATGACAGTCGGACGCTTTGAAAAGCGTCCCTATAGACCGATTGATGCATAAAATGCCAAAATACATTCTGTTTTACCTATAAAAAGACCGGAGGATACCATAGCATAAGCACTCATTAAACAAATTATTGTCTTGCGTCGAAGAGTGCTGACCGGGTTTCGGTCGGTTTCAGCCAGCGGCGGGAGCGGAGGCGGAGCAGGAAGAGGAGGCCGCGCAGCGATAGCTCGACGCACATGCCTGTCCAGACGCCCTCCAGTCCGTAGGCGCGCGCCAGGAAGTAGGCGAGTGGTATCCTCACGAGCCATATGCAGCCGAAATTCATGCAGGCCGGCACCAATGTGTCTCCGGCACCCACCATCGCGCCATAGGCCACGATAGAGGCAGCGAACATAGGCTCGGCCCACGCCTCGATGCGCAGGCAGGCCGTGCCCGCCAGGCGTATCTCCTCCACCGGTGTGAAGAGAGCCATCACCTCCGGCGCGAAAAGCCACAGAAGGATGCCTGTGGCGGTCATCATCACCATCCCGGCGCCCACCGTCAGCATGCCGAAGCTGCGCGCCAGACGCAGGCGTCCGGCGCCGTGGCTCTGTCCCGTGAGAGTCGTCGCGGCATCGGCCATGCCGTAGCCCGGCATGTAGCATAGGGCCTCTGCAGTCACCGCGAAAGCATTGGCCGCGATGGCCATTGTGCCAAGCGGCGCCACTATTATCGTTGTGACGATCTGTGCTCCGGTCAGCGCCACATGCTCCACCATCATCGGAAGCGACAGCCTGAAGGCCGATCGCAGCAGTTTCCAGTCGATGCCTTTCCGCTGCCGACGCGGAGGCGCAGGACGCCTGAGAGGGCCTGCCAGAGCTATCGCCGGCTCGCGTCTCACAGCCCAGTACATCACCGCTGCGGCAGCCACCGTCTCCGCCGCTACCGTACCCAGAGCCGCTCCCTCCACGCCCATTGCGGCGCCGGGAAACGAGATCTCAGCTCCGAATATATGATAGGATGATGAGGGGAATATCAGCATGAAATTAAACGCCACATCAAGAGCGCACATCATGACGCCGACCCCCGCCGGCACCTTCATGTTGCCCACGCAGCGGAGCACGCCGCAACCCAGATAGTTCAGGCTCAGCAGCGGCAGCGCCGACGTGAAGATGCGGAAATAGGCCGAGGCGTCGCCGCAGATCTCGTCGCCGCCGCCGAGCCAGCGGGGGAGTGGCCCGGCTATCAGATTGCCGATCGCGGCCATGATGGCGCCTACGGCAAACGCCGCCGGTATCGCCTTGCGGAACACGTCGCGCGCTCCGTCTTCGTCGCCGGCGCCTATCCTGTGGGCCACGAGCACCGCGAAGCCGACTGTCGCCGCCGAGCATACTCCCCAGAACATCCAGAGCGAAGTTGCCATCAGTCCCACCGACGCACTCGGGTCCGCACCGAGACGCCCCACCATCGCCGCGTCGATATACTGCATCGCGATGGTGGAGAGCTGGGCCATGATCGATGGCCATGCGAGTGTGAACACGAGACGGAGCCTTTCCTTCAGGCTCAGCGACTCTCCCTTCTGGATTTTCGAAAGCATCGTGCAAAGGTAGCAATTTCCCCACACATCGCGGCAATCTTCCGGTGTGCCGCGAAGATGCACAGAATTATGGCCAAAATATCCCTGCATCCATCCGGAATCGGCTGAATATTCGATTCTCAAGCCCCTTAAATCGCTCGTATTTTGAGATAATAATCAAATAGTCAATAATATATGATATTTTTCAACAATGCGCCGTGGAGACTCTTCCAGAACGCCGATGCCGGATTTGCACCTCCTTGATGGATATATGGGATTTTTTTTGTATTTTTGCTTGTTGATAACTTCTTAAACGAATTGACAGAGTGATTACTTTTCAGACCTCAAATGTAGAGATGCCCGACATCGACATCGCGCGCGTGGAGCGCTGGCTCGGAGAGGTGGCGGCGGCTCATTCCCGCCGCATCGGCAACCTCAATTATCTTTTCTGCAGTGATGCCGACATCCTTGACGCGAACAGGCGCTATCTCCACCACGACTACTATACCGATATCATCACCTTCGACTACAGCCGTGGCGAGAAGGTGAGCGGCGACATCTATCTATCGCTCGACACCGTGAGGAGCAATGCCGAACTTTTCGGCGCTTCATACGGCGAGGAGCTGAAAAGAGTCATTGTCCATGGCCTGCTCCATCTCTGCGGCATCAACGACAAAGGTCCCGGTGAGCGCGAGATTATGGAAGCGGAGGAAAACAAGGCCCTCGCCCTTTGGGACGAGGCATAACATTCCGATGAGACATGAGATTTGATTACGACGTCATAGTGGTGGGTGCCGGTCATGCCGGCTGCGAGGCGGCAGTGGCAGCCGCGCGACTCGGTGCGCAGACACTGCTGATAACGGCCGACCTCTCGCGTGTGGCGCAGATGTCGTGCAACCCTGCGGTTGGCGGCATAGCCAAGGGGCAGATAGTGAGAGAGATCGACGCGCTCGGGGGGATGATGGGCATAGTGGCCGACAAGACCGCCATACAGTTCCGCATGCTCAATCGCTCCAAGGGACCGGCCGTATGGTCGCCCAGAGTGCAGTCCGACCGTTGCCGCTTCATAGAGGAGTGGCGCCGCATCCTCGACTCCACTCCGGGCCTCTATCTCTTCCAGGACCTTGTGGCGCGCCTCGACATAGAAGCCGACGACAGCGGACGGATGGCCGTGAAAGGGGTGGAGACCGCCCTCGGATTCCGGTTCAACGCCCCGGCCGTGATACTTACGGCCGGCACATTCCTCAACGGCGTCATGCATTTCGGCTCCACGCAGATCGAGGGCGGACGCATTTCCGAGACCTCCAGCAAGGGGATTACCGAGCAGCTTCAGGCACTTGGATTCGAGACCGGACGCATGAAGACAGGCACGCCGGCACGTATCGACGCCAAGACCATCGACTTCTCGAAAGCCGAGGAGCAGACAGGCGACGACGCCACGGAGCGCGACTTCCATAAATTCTCCTTCCTGCCGTCGTCGCGCCGCGAGCTTCCGCAGCGCAGCTGCTATATAGTACACACCAATCCGGAAGTGCATCGCATACTCCGCGACAACCTCGACCGCTCGCCCCTCTACAACGGCCAGATCCGGAGTATCGGTCCTCGCTATTGCCCGAGCATCGAGACAAAGATAGTCACCTTCGCCGACAAGGAGAGCCATCAGCTCTTCCTGGAGCCTGAGGGTGTGGACACCGACGAGATATATATCAACGGCTTCTCGAGCTCCCTGCCGTGGGACGTGCAGCTCAAGGCGCTCCAGCAGGTCGAGGCGCTGCGCGACGTGCATTTCTATCGCCCGGGCTATGCCATCGAATACGATTATTTTCCTCCCACGCAGCTTACCCACGACCTCCAGACCAAGCTCGTGAGCGGCCTCTATTTCGCCGGGCAGGTCAACGGCACCACCGGCTATGAGGAGGCGGCGGCCCAGGGGCTCATGGCCGGCATCAATGCAGCCCGTGCCGTTAAAGGGGAGGAGCCTGTCGTGCTCGGCCGCGACCAGGCCTATATCGGAGTGCTTATCGACGACCTCGTCACAAAGGGCGTCGACGAGCCTTACCGCATGTTCACCTCACGCGCTGAATACCGAATCCTGCTGCGCCAGGATGATGCCGACATGCGCCTCACGCCTCTCGGCCATGAGATAGGGCTTGCCGATGAAGAGCGTTATCAGGCGCTCCTGTCAAAGATCGAGGCGCGCGACTCCCTGCTCGAATGGGTGAGAGGTTACCTCGTGAAGCCTACACCTGAGTTCAACGGCTGGCTTGTGGGCAGGTCAACGACACCGCTCGATGCCTCAGCGAGGCTCGTGGAGCTTGTGAAGCGTCCGCAGCTCACCCTTTCTCTCCTTGCTGAAATTATCCCTCAGCTCCGCAAGCGCATCGACCGTATCTCCGACCGGCGGGAGGAAACAGCGGAGGCCGTGGAGGTGATGATCAAATACGAAGGGTATATAAAGCGCGAGGCTGACCTCGCCGCCAAGACACTCCGGCTCGACGGCGTGAGGCTTCCCGAGGCATTCGACTATGAAGCCGTGAAGTCGCTCAGCACGGAGGCCCGGCAGAAGCTCTCGCGCATCCGTCCGGCCACCATAGGCCAGGCATCGCGCATCCCCGGAGTCTCTCCGGCCGACGTCAGCATCCTTCTCCTGCTCCTCGGCCGCTGACCATATACGACATTTAAGGAACAGATTAACTTTAACTCTTCAACCGCTGCAACAACAGGAAGATAGAAACGCAATGTTCCACGTGGAACATTCTCGCGCCTCCTCTCCGGCAGCTTTAACACAACAACAGCTATGACTCTCGAAGACCTCAGATCGAAAATCCGCGACGTGAATGATTTTCCCACCAAAGGAATCATCTTCCGCGACCTCACAACCATGATAAAGGATGGAGAGGCTCTCCATCTCACCGGGGAGGCCCTCGCCGACCTCTACCGCGACAAAGGCGTCACCAAGGTGGTGGGCATCGAATCGCGCGGCTTCATCGGCGGCAGTATCCTCGCCTTCGAGCTCGGCTGCGGATTCGTGCCCGCCCGCAAGCCAGGCAAGCTTCCCGCCGTCACCGTCAAGAAGGCCTACGCGAAGGAATATGGCGTAGACACCATCGAACTCCATCGCGACGCCATTACGGAAAACGATGTGGTGGTGATCCATGACGACCTTCTCGCCACAGGCGGCACCATGGCGGCCTGCTACGATCTCGTGAAAAGCATGAATCCGCGAAAGATTTTCATCAATTTCATCGTGGAATTGACAGTCCTCAACGGCCGCGACAATCTTCCGGCCGACTGCGAGGTGACATCGCTCATCAGATACTGATTCCAGTCCATGGCCGACGTCCATCATCCATCACACGCTCCCGAGGCAGAAATCCCCGATAAGGTAGGGGAGGCTCTCGCCGATTACGGCAGAAACATCGATGAACAGGGAGGTTTCGGTCTTGAAATAAAGCAGGACCGAACCCCCGCCGACATCCGCGACAACCGCCCCGGGCCGCAGCTGCGCGAGAAGATACTCTCTCTCCCGGAGAGCCCGGGCGTCTATATGTATCTCGACCGCTGCGGCAAGGTGATTTACGTCGGCAAGGCGAAGCGTCTCAAGCGGAGGGTCTCCAGCTATTTCAACCGCCGCCACGACTCCATACGCACGAACCTCCTGGTGAGGAATATCGTCGACATGCGTTTTATCGTCGTGGCTACGGAGGAAGACGCCCTGAATCTTGAGAACGCCATGATCAAGGAGTATCAGCCGCGCTACAACGTGCTGCTCAAGGACGACAAGTCATATCCCTGGATTGTGGTGACGAAGGAGGAGTATCCACGCGTCTTCATGACCCGCGACCGCAACCTTCCGGCCCATTACTACGGCCCCTACAGCAACACGCAGTCGGCGAAGGTGGTGCTCGACCTCATCCGCGAGGTGTTCCCGCTCCGCAGCTGCCGCCATCCGCTCGACGACCGGAGCATAGCGCGCGGCAGATACCGCCTCTGCCTCGACTATCACATCGGGAAATGCGGGGGGCCCTGCTGCGGACGCATGAATGCCGACGCCTACGGCGCCTACGTCTCGCAGGTGCGCCAGATACTCAATGGCGAGACCCTCCTGCTCGAAGACCATCTCAGGAAGGAGATGGGGGAGCTCGCCGCCGCCTGGAAATTCGAGGAGGCCCAGAACGTGAAGACCAAATACGAGAGCGTGAAGCGCTACAACGCGCGCTCCGTGCTCGGCCGCATGGAGAAAGACGACATCGACATGTTTGCCTATGTGGAGGATGGCGATTCCGCTTTCGTCAACTTCATGCATCTCCATCACGGGGCCGTGGTGCAGAGCCTGAACATGGAGTTCCGGCGCAGGCTCGCCGAGACTCCCGCCGAGATCCTCTCGATGGCCATAAGCGAGATCGGGCGCCGTTTCGACAGGAAATTCTCCGAAGTCATCGTGCCTTTTATGCCCGATGTGGAGTTTGAGGGGGTGGAGTTCATCATCCCGAAAAGGGGCGACAAGCGGCGCATCCTTGATGTGGGGGTGAAAAACGCCACACAGTTCATGCACGACAAGGCGAAGCTCGCCGAGAAGCTTGATCCCGAAAGGGGAGTGCAGAAGCTCATGGAGCAGATGAAAAGCGACTTCCGTCTCAGCGTGGAACCAAGACATATCGAGTGTTTCGACAACTCGAATATCCAGGGCTCGAATCCCGTGGCGAGCTGCGTCGTCTTCCGCAACGGCAAGCCGTCGAAGAAAGACTACCGCCATTTCATCATCAAGACGGTGGAAGGCCCCGACGACTTCGCGTCGATGAAGGAGGTGCTTCACCGACGCTACTCGCGCATGATGGCCGAGGGTGAGCCGCTGCCGCAGCTGGTGGTGGTCGATGGCGGCAAGGGGCAGCTCAGCGCCGCCGTCGAGGCCTTCGACGAGCTCGGCCTCCGGGGCGAGGTGGCGCTCGTGGGCATCGCGAAGCGTCTTGAGGAGATCTATTTTCCCGGCGATACGCTGCCGCTCTACATCGACAAGAAGAGCCGGAGCCTTCAGGTGGTGCAGGCTCTGCGCGACGAGGCCCACCGCTTCGGCATCACCCACCACCGACTGCGTCGCAGCAAGCGACAGACCGTGAGCGAGCTCGATTCCATAAAGGGGATGGGAGAGGTCACGTCGCGCTCCCTTATGAAGGCTTTCAAGAGCGTGAAGCGGCTTCGCGAGGCTCCGCTTGAGGATATCGAGAAGGCGGTGGGAAAGGCGAAGGCAGCTGTCGTATATTCCCATTTTCACCCTTCTTGACAGATTATGGCACGCCGTTTGCAATTTTTCAGACAATATAGCCCGGGCGATTCCCTCTCCGAAACGTTATCAGTATAGGCAGTCCGGCCCGGGGCCTGCCGGTCTCTTCTCTTCATCAACCCAAAAAACAGACAGAAATGAAAACAGACAACAACGCAGGAGCTCCGCGGCGCATGCGCAAGCGCGAGCTCATCGACAAGATAATGGAATTCCTGCAGAAAGAACGCAGGCAGGCATTCAACTACAAGCAGATCGCTTTCGGCGTGGGTGCCACCCATGCCGCCAACCGCCTTGACATAATCAATATCCTCGAGGAGCTCGCCGCAGCCGACGAGATCGTGGAGGTGAGCCTCGGCAAGTATAAAGTGAAAGTGAACCGCGGCACCGAGAACACCGGCATCTTCAGCCGGCGCTCCAACGGCCGCAACGCCGTGATTGTCGACGACCAGGAGATCCTCGTGGCCGAGCGCAACTCCATGCATGCCCTCAACGGCGACAAGGTGAGGGTGGAGATCTCGGCCGTGCGCAAGGGGCAGGAACCCGAGGCAAAGGTCATCGAGATCCTCGAGCCGAAAGACCAGGTCTTCATCGGCACCCTGAAGGTCGACCGCAACTACGCGGCCCTCGTCACAGACTCCAAGTTTCTCGCCGCCGACATCATCATACCGCGCAACAAGCTGCGCGGCGGCAAGACCGGCGACAAGGCCATAGCGCGCATCACCCTCTGGCCCGACGAGGAGATGAATCCACGCGGCGAGGTGGTGGATATCCTCGGAAAGAAAGGGGAGAACAACGCCGAGATGCATGCCATCCTCGCCGAATACGGCCTTCCCTATAAATATCCGGAGAACGTGACCAAAGCCGCCGAGAAGATCTCGGAGGGCATCACTCCCGAGGAGGTGGCCCGGCGGGAGGATTTCCGCGGAGTCACCACCTTCACCATCGACCCGCGCGACGCCAAGGACTTCGACGACGCCCTCTCCATCCGCCAGCTCGCCAACGGCAACTGGGAGGTGGGCGTGCATATCGCCGACGTGACACATTACGTCACCCCCGGCAGCATCATCGACAAGGAGGGACAGCAGCGCGCCACCAGCGTCTATCTCGTCGACCGCACCATCCCCATGCTTCCCGAGCGCCTCTCCAACGGCATCTGCTCGCTGCGTCCCGACGAGGAGAAGCTCACATTCTCCGCCATCTTCGAGCTCGACTCGAAGGCCAACGTCGTCAACCACCGCATCGGCCGCACCGTGATCAGGTCTGACCGCCGCTTCACCTACGAGGAGGCCCAGCAGATCATAGAGACCGGCGAGGGCGACTTCGTGAAGGAGGTGCAGACCCTCGACGCCCTCGCCAAGGAGCTCCGCCGCCGCCGCTACGACGCCGGCGCCCTCGAGTTCGACCGCGCCGAGGTCCGCTTCGAGATCGACGCCACAGGCCATCCCATCGCCGTCTACTTCAAGGAGTCGAAAGACGCCCACAAGCTCGTGGAGGAGTTCATGCTTCTCGCCAACCTCACAGTGGCCGAGGCCATCGGCAAGGTGAAGGAGGGCAGGAAGCCGAAGCCTTTCGTCTATCGTGTCCACGACAATCCCGACCCCGAGAAGATCAGCAATTTCTCGCAGATAGCCTCCCGCTTCGGCTATAAGGTCAACGCCGACGGCCGTGCCCGCGAGGTCAACAAGAGCCTCAACCGCATGCTGCGCGACGTGAAGGGAAAAGGGGAGGAGAACATGCTCTCCATGCTCGCCATCCGGAGCATGGCCAAGGCCGTCTACACCACCGACAACATAGGCCACTACGGCCTCGCCCTCGATTACTACACACACTTCACATCGCCCATACGTCGCTATCCCGACATGATGGTGCACCGCCTGCTGGCGCGTTATGCCGACGGCGGCCGGAGCGTCGACAAGCAGAAGCTCGAAGACCAGTGCCGCCACTGCTCGGAGATGGAACAGCTCGCCGCCAACGCCGAGCGCTCATCCATACGCTATAAGCAGGTGGAATTCATGCGCGACCGTCTCGGCCAGATCTACGACGGCGTCATCTCCGGAGTCACCGAATGGGGATTCTACGTCGAGCTCAACGAGAACGGCTGCGAGGGGCTCGTGCCCGTGCGCGACCTCGCCGACGACTATTATGAGTTTGACGAGAAGAACTACCGCCTGATAGGGCGCAACAGCCATCGCACCTACACCCTCGGCGACGAGGTGAAAGTGCAGGTGGCGCGCGCCGACCTTGAGCGCAAGCAGCTCGATTTCGCCCTGATCAGCGACGAGGGCAACCCCAACAAGCCCCTCCCGCAGAAGAAGCAGGGCGCCCGCAACCGCCCCTCGCGCGACGGCCGCAAGCGCCGCTCGCGCAAGAACTGAATGTTGAATATCCAATAATACATATTGCCGATCCGATCATGAAGCAGTTGATTATCGCCATGGGCGCCACGATGGCCGCCCTGCCGATTCAGGCGGCTGCCCCTTCCCGGGCAGACGCCGCCCCCGGCGTGATAGTGGCCACCGACGCCTACCGCTGGGAAAACGACACCGTATTCCAGGATGAGTTCAAGGCCTGGGCCGTCTCCCCTGAGGAGATTGTCTCCGACTACAAGGGGCGCCCCGGATATTTCATGCCCGTGGAGCAGCGCTGGCGCCGGAAAAACGACCTCTCCTCCTATCCCCGTCTCGACGACGGCAACCTTCTCCTCCAGGCCATCTACAACATGGGTCTCGACGAGATGGTCAACGCCGTGGAGCCCGACACCACTCTGCGCACCGGCAAGGAGTGGGCCGGCGTCTGGACACGCGACGTGAGCTATTCCATAATCCTCTCCATGGCCTGTCTCCAGCCCGAGGCATCCATGATATCCCTGCTCAGAAAGGTCAACAAGGAGGGACAGATCATCCAGGACACGGGTTCAGGTGGCGCATGGCCCATCAGCACCGACCGCATGATATGGACCCTCGCCGCCTACGAGATCTATAAGGTCACCGGCTCGCGCGAGTGGCTCGAGAAGGTGTATCCCGTCGTGATGCGCTCCTTGCTTAAAGACAGCCACACCATCATGAGCCGGCGCGGCCTCGTGAAGGGGGAGACCTCCTTCATCGACTGGCGCGAGCAGAGCTATCCGCGCTGGATGCAGACCGCCGACATATCGCAGAGCGAGGCCATGGGCACCAACGTGCTCTATGCCGCGGCCCTCCGCGCAGCAGCCTCCATGGCCGCCGATCTCGGCAGGAAGAAGGAGTCCGCCGACCTCGACGCGCGTGCCGATGCCCTTGCCAAGGCCATCGACGACACCTTCTGGCTCGACGACAAGGGGTATTACGCCATGTACACCTACGGCCGCGACGCCAAGATGCTCAACCCCCGCGCCGAGACCCTCGGCGAGGCCCTCTCCGTGCTCTACGACATCGCTCCCGCAGAGCGGCAGAAGACCATCTCCCAGAGCAATCCACATACCCCTTTCGGCCCGGCGATATTCTATCCCCAGATAGCCGACATGCCCAGCTACCACAACAACGCCCTCTGGCCTTTCGTGGCATCCTACTGGGCACTCGCCCAGGCCAAGGCCGGCAACGAGCCGGGCACACTCGAGGCCATCGGCTCAGTGTTCCGTCCCGCCGCCCTCTTCTGCACCAACAAGGAGAACTTCAACCTCGACAACGGCGACTACTACACCGAGCTCAACTCCTCCAACATGCTGTGGAGCCTCTCCGGCAACCTCGCCATCACCAACCGCATACTTTTCGGCATCCATTTCGAGAAAGACGGCCTGATGATCAAGCCATTCGTGCCCGAGGCCCTCGCCGGCACACGCACGCTCTCCGGCTTCCCGTATCGCGGCTCGCGCCTGAATATCACGGTAAAAGGATATGGCGACAGTGTCAAATCGCTGACACTCAACGGCAGGCAGCTGCGAGCCGATGACGTAATCCCCGCAAAGGCCCTCAAGGGCGACTGCGACATAGTTGTGGAGATGGACAATGAGCCGATACCTCCCATGGAGGTCAACCGCCGCCCCAACCTCAAGGCTCCTCTCACCCCCGCGGCATGGCTGGCCGAAGACGGGGGGCGTCAGGTGCTCGCGTGGAATCCAATCGAATACATCGCCGAATACGTGGTGACGCTCGACGGACAGGAGGTGGGACGCACTCGTCAGACGCAATGGCCGCTCGACGCCCGCGGGGAATGGCAGGTGACCGGCATCGCCTCCGACGGCACACCGGGCTTCGCCTCCGAGCCGCGCAGCAACCGCCTCTCGCTCGCCGTGCAGCCGGAGGTCTGCGCCACCGCAATGCAGTCGGCAGAGGTGAGCTATGCTCCCGCCACACCAATTGAAGGCTATCACGGCGCCGGATTCGTGGAGCTCGACCATCAGAGCGCCCCGCTGGAGATGACCTTCTCCACCGACTCCCTCGGCGCCGGTTCCCAGTCGGACTACACCATCACCTTCCGCTACGCCAACGGCAACGGCCCCGTCAACACAGAGAACAAAGCCGCCGTGCGCACCCTCCTTGTCGACGGCGTCAAGGCCGGCACCGTCGTGATGCCCCAGAGAGGCGTCGCCAACTGGAACGACTGGGGCCTCTCCAATCCCGTCAGGGTATCCCTCGCCCCGGGCGAGCACACCGTGAGCCTGATCTACGAGGCCGAGGACGAGAACATGAACCTCTCCACCAACCATGCCGTCGTCGACGAGCTGATTGTGGAGAAAGTGGAGGCGCGCTGACGCTTCCGAGATTGCAGGTTTAAGGAAAAATGATTAACTTTGTGGTCGGAAACGTGATGGCTTCCGACCACAATGTTTCTCTTTCTCCCACAATACTTAAGCAAGACATAATCTACAATGGCAACTGAAGAAATAATCGAAGAGACCTCCGATGCCCGGAAAGAATATAAAAGCGACAACATCCAGGTGCTCGAGGGGCTTGAGGCGGTGCGCAAGCGCCCGTCGATGTATATCGGCGACACATCGTCGCGAGGCCTCCACCATCTCGTCTACGAGGTGGTCGACAACTCCATCGACGAGGCCCTCGCCGGCTTCGCCACCCACATAGAGGTGACCATCAAGGAAGACAACTCCATCCGCGTCGACGATAACGGCCGAGGCATCCCCGTGGACATGCATGAGAAGATGCACAAGCCGGCCCTCGAGGTCGTGCTCACCGTGCTCCATGCCGGCGGCAAGTTCGACAAGGGCTCCTACAAGGTCTCCGGCGGTCTCCACGGCGTGGGCGTGAGCTGCGTCAACGCCCTCTCCGATTATCTCCGCGCAGAGATCCATCGCGACGGCAAGATCCACATGCAGGAATACGCCTACGGAAAGCCCACCTCCGAGCTCTGCGTAATAGGCCAGACCGACCACACCGGCACTACCATCATCTTCCATCCCGACGCCACGATATTCTCAGAGACCGTCTACGACTACGAGACCCTGGCGAGCCGACTACGCGACCTCGCCTTCCTCAACGCCGGCATCACGCTCACCATTACCGACCGCCGGCAGCTTGATGAGAACGGCAATCCCAAGAAAGACGTCTTCCACAGCGAGGAGGGACTCAAGCAGTTCGTCAGATATATCGACCAGGGCAAGGAGCCGCTGATTCCCGACGTGATCCATCTCGTCACCGAGAAGAAGGGTGTGCCCGTAGAGGTGGCCATGACCTACAACACATCCTATTCTGAAAGCATCTTTTCTTACGTCAACAACATCAACACCATCGAGGGCGGCACACACCTCACCGGCTTCCGCCGCGGCTTGACCACCACCCTCAAGAAATACGCCGACGACAACCATCTTCTCGACAAGCTGAAGATCGAGCTCTCGAAAGAGGACTTCTGCGACGGCCTCACAGCCGTGATCTCCGTGAAGGTGGCCGAGCCCCAGTTTGAGGGCCAGACCAAGACCAAGCTCGGAAACAACGAGGTGGCCGGCGTGGTACAGACAGCCGTCAGCGAGGCCCTCCGCGACTATCTCGAGGAGAATCCCAAGCAGGCGCGTGCCATCGTCGACAAGGTGGCCCTCGCCGCCCAGGCCCGTCACGCCGCCTACAACGCCCGAATGAAGGTGCAGCGCAAGTCGCCACTCTCCGGCGCAGGCCTCCCCGGCAAGCTCGCCGACTGCAAGAGCCGCGACGCCGCGGAGTGTGAGCTCTTCCTCGTCGAGGGAGACTCGGCCGGCGGATCCGCAAAGCAGGGACGCAACCCCAACTACCAGGCCATCCTCCCGCTGAGAGGCAAGATCCTCAATGTGGAGAAGGCGCTCGACCATAAGGTATTCGAGTCGGAGGAGATCGTCAACATGTTCAAGGCTCTCGGAGTCACCATCGGCACCGAGGAGGACTCCAGTGCCCCCAACATGGCCAGGCTACGCTACCACAAGATCATCATCATGACCGATGCCGACGTCGACGGCGCCCACATCGCTACCCTGCTGATGACATTCTTCTTCCGCCGCATACGCCCCATCATAGAGAACGGCTATCTCTACATCGCCACCCCGCCCCTCTATAAGTGCTCCACGAAGGGCAAGAACTCCGTCACGGAATATGCCTGGGACGACCGTCAGGTGCAGCGTTTCGTCGATGAGCGCTGCGGCGGCGACCGCAACCGCATGGAGCTCCAGCGCTACAAAGGTCTCGGCGAGATGAATCCAGAGCAGCTCTGGGAGACGACCATGGATCCCGAGAACCGCATGCTCAAGCAGGTGACGCTCATCAACGCCACCGAGGCCGACCGTACTTTCTCCGTGCTCATGGGCGAGGAAGTGGCTCCGAGACGCGAGTTCATAGAGTCTCACGCCACTTACGCCAACATCGACGCCTGACCGCTACCGGGGGCGCGAGGCAAGAAGACTCTCGAAAAGTCTAAGATATTGATCCGCTATGTGGGGAGCCGCAAACCGGCTCTCCACATTTTTTACGAGCGTGGCGGCGATACCGGCGGGGCGTGTCGCCGCCCATGCCAGCCCTTCGGCAAGCCTGTCGGCGCGTTCGGCCGGGCTGTCGCTCCAGGAGCAGAGCCAGCCTGTGGAGAGATGGTCGACGATGTCGCCCTGGCCGCCGTGGTCGAAGGCCACCGGCACACAGCCGTAGGCCTGCCCCTCCACAAGCGTGCCCGGCAACGTCTCGTAGCTCGACGATGACACCACGACGCCTGCGCCACGGTAGATGTCGCCGATGGCCGACTCCCTCACGGGGCCGAGATGGCGGTGGGCGATGCCGAATCCCTCGAGCGCCGACGGATCCCTGACATTGCCGAATGTCACGAGCTCCAGCCTCCCGGCCAGTGCGGAATCGCGTGCGGCGAGACGCCGCGTGGCTTCCACCAGGTCGCCGAGACCCTTCACCGGGTCGTCGAGGCGCGCCGCTCCCATCACTATGACTGTCTTTCCATCCTTTCCCTTCGCCCCAGCCAGTTCTTCGGCGGAGATTCCCGGCATGGGGAAGGCATTGGCGATCACCTGCGCCTCGCTGACGGCCGGCAGCGGCGACCGGTGGGCCAGCGAGGCCAGCCAGCTGCTTACGGCCACGAACGTCGGCGCCCCGGCTCTCCTGTAGAGCCCCTCCTTGCGGCGCCATACGGCATGCGACAGGTCGGCCGGCCCTTTCCTGTCTCCGAGCAGCGGGCAGTCGCCACACTCTCCGTGATAGCGCGTACACGAGCCGGCATGATGGCAGATGCCCGTGAAACACCACATGTCGTGCATCGTCCACACTATCGGCTTCCCGAGCTCCATGAGCTTTCCGAGGCCCTTGAGCGAGAGCATTCCCTGGTTGACCCAGTTGAGGCAGATGATGTCGGCCTCCCTCAGCCAGGGATGCCGCCAGAGCGCGACTCCGTCGGCCGCCGTGTCGATGCGGAAGAGCGTCGAGCGGTCCATGCCGTTGGCCAGGAATATGCCGAGCCTCTCGGCGAGGAAGGCGCGCCTGAGCTGCCATTGCGGAGCCGCCATGGAGATATAGGGGGAGCCCTTGAGCTTCTCAGCCACTATCATGCGTGCGTCGACCCCTTTGGCTCGCAGCGCCTCCATCAGGCGCGCGCTCACCACAGCGGCGCCTCCCCGCTCGTCGGAGCGGTTGATGATTGCCACTTTCATGCCGCTCACTCCTTGCGCAGATATGTCACGAAGCGGTAGCGGGGCTTTTCAGGCGCGTCGCTTGCCCATTCTCCGGTCTCGGCGGCCGCCCATTCATCGGGGGAGAAGGCGGGGAAGTGGCAGTCGGCGTCATCGCAGACGGCATCGACTTCAGTGATGTCGAGGCGCGTGGCATAGGGGAGTGCCGCCTCGTAGAGCGTGGCTCCGCCGATGATGAAGGGCGTCTCCATGCCGCCGCAGAGGTCGAGCGCCTCCCTGAGCCCCGTGGCCACCTCGGCTCCCGGAGCGTCGTAGGAGGCATCGTGGGTCACCACCACGTTGAGCCTTCCGGGGAGCGGACGCCTGGGCAGCGACTCCCAGGTGGCGCGCCCCATGATCACGGGATGGCCTGTGGTGAGCTCCTTGAAGTGGCGCAGGTCGCCGCGCAGCGGCCAGATGAGGTTGCCGCCGCGCCCGAGCTCGAGATTGCGTCCCACCGCCGCTATCATGCGCAGCGGGCGCCGGCGCCCGGTCTCCGAATTGTTGACACTGAATGGGTAGAGCCGCTGCGAGTCATAGTCGCGGTCGAGCTCCGGATTGTCTGATAGAAATGATATGGTGGCCATAGGCAGTGATTTTCTTCTGAAACAAAATTACTATAAAAAAACGGTAGTCTCAAATATTTTCAGTAATTTTGCTTTCAATATCATTTCAAACTCATCCGCGGCAAAATGAATTATACAGTAATCGATTTTCTATGTCTGCTGGGAGCGGTGTGCCTCTTCCTCTACGGCATGAAAGTCATGAGCGAGGGCCTGCAGAAAGTGGCGGGCGACCGACTGCGCAACATACTCGGGATCATGACCAAAAACCGCGTTGCGGGGGTCTTGACCGGCATAGTGATCACAGCCCTTATCCAGAGCTCCAGCGCCTCCACCGTCATGGTGGTGAGCTTTGTCAACGCCGGGCTCATGAGCCTCGCCCAGTCGATGGCCGTGATTTTCGGCGCCAACGTGGGCACCACCGTCACCACCTGGATCATCTCGGCATTCTCATTCGAGGTCAGCATCTCCGACTACAGCATCGTGCTTCTGGCGGTGGCCGTCCCCATGATGATGTTTATGAAGAAGAGCGTCTACAAGAGTCTGGGCGAGTTTATCATCGGCTTCTGCCTGCTCTTCATGGGCCTCGACCTCATCAGCAGCTACGTGCCCAATCTGGAGCAGAACCCGGAGATGCTCCATTTCGTCACCGAATACACCAGGATGGGAATCTGGTCGGTGCTAATCTTCTTCGCTTTCGGCATCGTGCTCACGATGGTGGTGCAGAGCTCGGCGGCCACCTTCGCCATCACCCTCATCATGTGCTCGCAGGGATGGATCAGCTTCTATTTCGGCTGCGCCATAATCCTCGGCGGCAACATCGGCACGACCATCACCCCGATCCTCGCCTCGCTGAGCGGTAACCTCGCCGCGAAGCGCACGGCCATGGGCCACGTGCTCTTCAACGTGATCGGCTCCATCATAGTGCTCTTCATCTTCCATCCGTTCGCGGAGTTCGTGGCCGACATCACGTCCTGGTGTGAGGGACAGAATCCCATGGACATCAGCGCCGCCCAGGAAGCCGGCATGCGCGACACCACGCTGCTCACCCCCACCGGCGGCCTCACGGCCCGCGCCCAGGCCTGCGTGGCCTTCGGCCTCGCCATGTTCCCGACAGTGTTCAACGCCTGCAACCTCCTGGTGATGATATGGTTCACCAGACTTTATGTCAAGGTCGTGTGCTGGATTGTCCCGGCCCGTCATAAGGACAACGAGGAGGAGTTCACCCTCAAGTATATCGGCCACGGCATGATGACGGCCTCGGAGCTCGGCATCACGCAGGCCCAGAAGGAGATCGCGGTCTATGGCGAGAGGGTGCGCCGCATGCTCGACATGGCCGAGACCCTCATCCACACTCCCGAGAAAGACGACAGATACGGCGAGACCTACAACCGTCTCGAGAAATACGAGGAGATCTCCGACCGCATGGAGATCGAGATCGGCAACTTCCTCAACAAGGTGGCCATCGGCCGGCTGAGTCCAGAGGGAAAGATGCGCATAGCCGGCATGCTGCGCATCATCTCCGAGATAGAGTCGATAGCCGACAGCTGCTACAACGTGGCCAAGACGCTCCACCGCAAGAACATGAACCACGTGGAGTTCACTTCCGGCGTCATGAAGGAGATCGACCAGATGTTTGCCATGGTCGAGGAGGCCATGGACAATATGGTCGACCTGCTGCGTGAGATGGAGACCCCGGAAGACAGCAAGATCATCAAGGCCTACAACAAGGAGCGGGAGATCAACAACCTCCGCAACACCTTGCGCGACGGCAATATCTTCAACATCAACAACAACGAATACGGATACCAGGAGGGAATCTTCTTCATGGACCTCATCAGCGAGGCCGAGAAGCTCGGCGACTACATGCTCAATGTGGTGGAGGGCGTGAAGCATCAGTTCAAGCCCGTCAACCAGGAATGATTCCTTCAGTCACCTTTTATCAATACACTTAATTATGGAAAACCCCCATCGCTATTGCGTGATCATGTGTGGCGGCGTCGGCTCCAGGTTCTGGCCCTTCAGCCGCAACGACATGCCCAAACAGTTTCTTGACTTCTTCGGCACCGGGCGCTCCCTGCTCCAGATGACGGTCGACCGTATATCTCCCGTGGTGCCTCCGGAGCGTATCATACTCGTCACCAACCGCTGCTACGCCGACATCGTGCGCAGCCAGCTCCCAGACGTCAGGGAATCCAACATCCTGCTGGAGCCTGCGCGGCGCAACACCGCCCCCTGCGTATGCTGGGCCGCGCGCCATATCCTCGCCCTCGACCCGGAGGCCTCGATCGTGACTCTCCCTTCCGACCATCTCGTGCTCCGCGAGGAGGAGTTCCGCCAGGCCATCGACTCCGGCCTCTCTTTCGTGGAGGAGGCCGACCGCCTGCTCACCCTCGGCATACGTCCCTCGTTTCCCAACACAGGCTACGGCTACATCCAGAAGGGAAAGCCGGTGGAGGGATGGCCTTCGGTCATGAAGGTGAAGTCGTTCACGGAGAAGCCTGACCTCGAGATGGCCCGCTTCTTCCTCGAGAGCGGCGAGTTTTTCTGGAATTCCGGCATCTTCCTATGGTCGGCCCGCTCCATCCTCGAAGCCTTCGAGGAGTATGCCCCCGAGATCTCCGCCCTCTTCCAGGCCGGCGCCGGAGTCTACGGCACTCCCCTCGAGCGCGCCTTCATCGACCGCGAGTTTCCCAACGCCCCCAATATCTCCATCGACTACGCCATCATGGAGAAAGCCTCCAACGTATACGTCAGGACCGTCGACTTCGGATGGAGCGACCTCGGCACGTGGAAGGCGCTCCTCGAGGCTTCCCCCCGCAATCAGGAGGGCAACGTCACCCAGAACTGCAACGTGCTCGCCCACAACTGCACCAACTCCCTCTTCGCCGCCACCGGCGACAAGATCATCGTGGCTTCCGGCCTTGACGGATATATCGTGGCCGACAACGGCAACGCCCTGCTGATCTATCCCGTCGACGAGGAGCAGAAGATCCGTCAGGTGGTCAACGACGTCAAGTCACGTTTCGGCGACAGATATATCTGACGCATAGCCGGGCCGGAGAAGTGCGGCCCGCATCATATCGGCAAGCCTCCCGGCGCCGCAGACGGCGCCGGGAGCTTATTTCCCCTTTTATTGTGTCTTTTTATGCCTTACTATTGCATCAGTCTGGAAAATTTGTTAATTTTGCGTGTCAAAAGCAGTTATTCCAAGATCACACCCTCATTTTTGAATTACTAATGAAACGCGATCTTTTCCGCAGGTATGTATGGCTTGTAGACACTATACGCCATGCCAGAAAAATAACATTCGAGCGGATCGACAACCTCTGGATGCACTCGCCGCTCAACGTAGACCATTCGCCATTGGCCTTGCGCACTTTCCACAACCACCGCGAGGCCATAGAGCACCTTTTCGGTATTCGTATACTCTGCGACCGCAGCGACCATAACCAGTATTACGTGGCCGACGACGACAACATCGACTCCACACGCCTCAAGGTCTGGATGCTGCAGACTCTCAGTCTCTCCAATGTGATTGAGAAGGCCGACAATGTAGAAAACCGTATCGTGCTCGACATCACCCCGGGTGAGAAATTCGGCCTCACCACTGTGATCGAGGCGATGAAACAGAACAAGGTGGTGCAGATTTCCTATTCAATCCTCACCTCGGAAAACAGCACCACCATCTCCGTATGCCCCTATTGCGTCAGGTATTGGAAGAGCACCTGGTATATCATCGCCAAGGCGCTCGACTCCGACCGCATGCTCGCCTTCGACCTTGCAAGGGTGCTCTCGATCACCATCACCGACAAGTCGTTTGTTTATCCCGCTGACTTCTCTTCGGCGGAGTTCCTCCGCAAGTTCTATGGGATGGACATCGACTCCACGCTCCCTGTCGAGACCATCCAGATCAAGGTGTTCGGCTCCACGCGCGACAAGGTGCGCACTCTTCCATTCCATGTCTCGCAGAAGGAGATCCTCTCCGACCGCTACTTCTCCATCTTCGAGTATCGTCTCGTGCCTTCGCCCGATTTCATTCAGGCCGTGCTCGCCAACGGCACCGACATGGAAGTGCTTTGTCCCAGCTCTTTGCGGGAGACAATAAGGGAAAAAATCAATCAGATGGGCCGCTTCTACGCGGAGCCGGCCGCTCAGCTGCAGAGCGTGGGCATCAGCGCCCATGCCCTCAACGAGCCTCTTTGATTCCACCTCCTCTATCGCCAGTTCGCGCGCCGCGCCGGTCTCCCTCCAGACTCCGGCGCGGCGCGTGGCTTAATGTCTGCCCTGTTTTGGCGCCGATGCCTTTGCTGTCTCGTTTTTTATGAGTATATTTGCGGCATGATGAGACGCGTACTGAATATTGTCTTTCTTGTGGCCCTGATGGCGTTTATCGGCGCCTGTGCCCGCAATGAGTTCTCTATGGAGTTCTCTCTTCCCCCCGACGCCGGCTCCAGCTTCCGGGTGACCTATCACGCCTCCAACTCCAAAGGTGGCCTCGTGGTGGAGACCGTGGCAGCCCTTTCCGACGGAAAAGGCGTGCTGAAATGCATCACCAGATATCCCACCGTGGTCTTCGTCTCCGCCTCGCCCGGCTCTCAGCCCCTGGCTGTCTATGCCTCGAAAGGCGACAGGATAAAGATATCCGGCGATTCGCGCGACCCCCTTTCCTGGAATGTGGAGGGCAACGAGCTAAACGAGGCCTGGACCCGCTGGCGCCACGACAACACGGCCACGCTTCAGAAGCGCGACCCCGCGGAGATAAATGCCGCCGTAGCCAGGTATGTGGAGGCCAATCCCGACTCGCAGCTCTCCACCCTTCTGCTTGCCACCAGCTTCTCCCGCCGTGTCGACGAGCCCCTGTATGCAAGGCTGAGGGGCATGCTCAGGGGGAAGGCTATCGACCGCCGGCTCCTCGACGCATGCTCGCAATGCGACAATATCCATTCGCTTCCCTCGGCTCCCGCCCGCATCAGCTCGCTGCGCCTCCACACCATCGCCAGGGGCGCCCGCCTGCTACATGCCGACTCCGTCAGGGCCTCAATCCTCTATTTCTGGGTCACCGGAGCCGAAGGCCGAGCCATATTCATCGACTCACTGAAGGCTCTTTCCGCAGCCTATCCCGACTCATCGGCGCGTAATATCGCCGACATATCGCTCGATCCCGATTCCCTCAACTGGGCCTCTCCGCTGAAATACGACTCCCTGCGCCACACTATCCGCGCATGGATGCCGCGCGGCACTGCCGACCCGCGCCTCATGCGTATGGGTGTGGCGAGAGTGCCTTTCCTCATAGTCACCGACAGCAGCGGCCGTCAGACCTACCGCGGCGACGACATATCCAAGGCCACTGCCGCTTTCCGCTCCCTCATGAGGGGCGCAAGGCCCTCGAAACAGTAATATATACCACGTGCTCACAAAAGTCTATTCAGCAGCCATCCAGGGCATCGAGGCATATCCCGTCACCATCGAGACGGAGATGTCGCAGGGCACCCGATTCATGATCGTGGGCCTGCCCGACACCGCCGTCAAGGAGAGCTACGAGCGTATCGTGGCCGCGATAGGCCACAGCGGGCTCACTTACCCGCGACGCCGCATCACCATCAATCTCGCCCCCGCCGACATCAAGAAGGAGGGTGCCGGCTTCGACCTCCCCATGGCCGTCGGCATCCTCGCCTCGGCCGAGATGATTCCTCTCGACACCCTTGCCGACTACATGATAATGGGAGAGCTGAGCCTCGACGGCTCGGTGCTGCCGGTGAAGGGCGTGCTCCCCATGGCTGTAAAGGCCCGCGAGATGGGCTATAAACGCCTTATCGTGCCCGAGGCGAATGTCACGGAGGCGGCTGTGGTCAACCGTGTGGAGGTCTACGGCGTGAGGAATCTGGGCGAGGCCCTCGGCGTGATACGCGACACCGGCGAGCTCCAGCCCACGGTGATCAACACGAGAGAGATATTCGCAGGAAACGTGATGAATTTCGATGCCGACTTCTCCGAGGTGAAGGGACAGCAGACGGTGAAGCGGGCCTTCGAGGTGGCATGCGCCGGGGGCCACAACATCCTGCTCATCGGCCCTCCGGGCTCCGGAAAGTCGATGATGGCCAAGCGCCTTCCCTCCATCCTGCCGCCGCTGAGCATGGCCGAGGCCCTGGAGACCACAAAAATCCACAGTGTGGCCGGCAAGCTCGCCCGCGGCTCGATGCTGATGACGAGCCGACCCTTCCGCACTCCCCATCACACCGTCTCGCCCGTGGCCCTCGTGGGTGGCGGCTCCAATCCGATGCCCGGCGAGATCTCGCTGGCCCACAACGGCGTCCTCTTCCTCGATGAGTTTCCGGAATTCCCGCGCTCCGTTCTGGAGGTGCTGCGCCAGCCCATCGAAGACAGGGTCATCACCGTTTCCCGCGCGAAATACAGTGTCAACTATCCGGCCTCGTTCATGCTCGTGGCCTCGATGAACCCGTGTCCCTGCGGCTACTACGGTCATCCCACCAAGCCCTGCACGTGCATGCCGGGACAGGTGCGCAAGTACATGAACCGCATCTCGGGCCCGCTGCTCGACCGCATCGACATCCAGGTGGAGATCCAGCCGGTGGAGTTTGACGACATAGCCTCCACCGTGCCGGCCGAGTCGAGCGCCGCCATCCGCGAGAGGGTGATCAAGGCGCGTGCCGTGCAGCAGGCCCGGTATGCCGACTGCCCCGGCGTGCACTGCAACGCGCAGATCAATTCGCGGCTGCTGCGCAGGTATGCGTGGCCCGATGCCGAGGGGCTCGCCAAGCTCAAGGAGCGCATGACGCGTCTCGACATGAGTGCCCGCGCCTTCGACCGCATCCTGCGGGTGGCACGCACCATCGCCGACCTCGACGGCTCCGAGGCCGTCCTCACCCGCCACATCGCCGAGGCCATCGGCTACCGCTCCCTCGACCGCGGCAACTACGGCAAGACCTTCTGACCCGCCTTCGGCTTCCGCCCTGCCCTTCGCTGAAGCTTGGGTCTTCTCAAAAATTCTAATAATCAAATCAATAATAGATAGCAAATCGATGAGCAGCCGTTTTTTGAATAGTTCCGAGCTTCAGCGAGGAGGGCGTTGGAGCGGCAACAATCGAGCCCCCTGGCATGATTACCGAAGCCGATGTATCTATCACATCACTCTCATGAAGCATCCGGAAGCTGAGGATTTCGGACATCTCGGAGGCAACTGCGATATCCTTCCCGGCAATCCAGGCAGTCCTTATCTGATTGCTTCCTCACTTGGGCGATATGTCAAGGAAGGGCTCAGAAGGCTTCCTGACATCCATCCGGCCTTGCGCCTCTATCAGTATGCGCTTATGCCCGACCATCTGCATCTTCTGCTTTCGGTGGAATCGGAACTTGATGATATTCTTGGCCGCAAGCTGGCCATCCTCAAGGTGATGGTGAATGGATTGGCACAAAAGGAACCGGTATTCCTGAAAGGCTACAACGACCAGATCATAGGCCCCACCCGCCGGCTTGATGATATTTACAGATATCTTCGAGAGAATCCTTACCGCCTTGCCGTCAGAAGAGCGCATCCGGAGGCGTTCCGACGCGTTACTGCCGTAGAGCTCGGTTCGGGCAGCTATAGCGCTTACGGTAATCTCGATCTGCTGGTAAATCCCTTCAAGCAGCAGGTGGTGGTGCATCGTGCGGATGATACCGCTGCAAGAATGCGCGATTCAGAGCGATGGCTATATTGCGTCGCAAATGGTGGAGTGCTTGTGTCTCCCTTCATCAGCAAGGACGAGAAAACCGTCAGGAGTGCGGCAGAGGCCGTCGACGGGCGTATCATCCTTATCACCGATGAGAAATACGGTGACAGGAGCAAACCGCACTCACACGATTTCTACCAGTGTCTGAAACGCCGGCTCCTAATTCTGACACCGACATCCTCTGCCTTCCGGATGCTCTCTGGACGACAGAAATTCCTAGCCATGAATGAATGTGCTCGTCAGATAGCAGTGGGAGCACGCAGATAGAGCGGCAAGCTTATCAACGGCCGTTTTTTTGAATAGTTCCGTGCTTCAGCAGGGATAGTCTCGGAAAAAATCATTATCTTCGCGCTATAATACCACAACCAGGCTAACCGATACAAACCTATATTCAAGCTAACCGACACAAAGCTACATATCATGAATCGAATATCAGCATGGCTGCTCGCAGCCGCTTCTTTCCTCTCCCTCTCACTCATGGCCGGCGTCAACCCCTCCGACCGCGAGAGCTGCACAAGCATAATGGTGGGCCGCGAGGCCTCGGCCGACGGCTCCGTAATCACCAGCCACACCTGCGACTCCTGGTATCGCACCTGGATGAATGTCGAGCCGGCCCGCGACTATCCCACCGACACCATAACAGAGATATGCGGCGGCCTGATGCACACCGAATATCCCGGTTCACGCGACGGCGTGACTCGTCGCGGCGAGATCCCGCAGGCCTCCCACACCTACGCCTTCCTCAACTCGGCTTATCCATGCCTCAACGAGCGCCAGCTCGCCATGGGCGAGACCACCTTCACCGGCCGCGACACCATGCGGAACGAGGCCGGGATGTTCATGATCGAGGAGCTCCAGCGCATCGCCATGCAGCGCTGCTCCACGGCTCGCGACGCCATCAGGCTCATGGGCGAGCTGATTGAGAAATACGGCTACGGCGACTCCGGCGAGTGTCTCACCATCGCCGACCCGAAAGAGGTGTGGATCTTCGAGGTGCTCGGCGAGGGCCCGGAGCGCGTCGGCGGCGTCTGGGCAGCGCAGAGGATTCCCGACGGCCACATAGCCGTCTCCGCCAACGTGAGCCGCATCGGCGAGATCGATTTCAACGACCCCGACAGTTTCATGGCCTCGAAGAATGTGAAGGACGTGGCCAGGAAGATGGGCCTCTGGGACGGCAAGGAGCCCTTCTCCTTCTGGAAGGCCTATAGCGGAGGCAACTATTTCGGCGAGCCTAAGAACTACAGTGTCCGCGAGCTCTTCATCATGAACTCCCTCTCCCCCTCGGCCGGCTTCACGGCCGACATGACGGAGCTCCCCGTCAGCGTCCGCCCCGACTCCAAGGTGAGTGTCGAGGATGTGGCCCGTCTGCTCGGAAGCTACTACGAAGGCACCGCCGACAACCTCAGCGGGCGCCTGAAGGTGGCGAACCCCGCCAAGAAGAAGGAGGGAGCCGACCCGTCGCTTCCCGACAGCATCGTCAGCCCCAGAGCCAACCCCTGGATGCTTCCCGACGAGATCGCCGTCTACGAGGCGCTCGGCGACTCCGCGATGCACAACATCCGCACCGTCTCCGTGGCCTGGTGTGCCTACTCCACCATCATCCAGTGCCGTTCCTGGCTTCCCGACGCTGTCGGCGGCGTGGCATGGATATGCCTCGACAATCCCGGCCAGTCGCCGCGTTTCCCCGTCTTCGCAGGCACCACCGAACTGCCGCGCATGCTCGGCGTCTGCGGCCAGCACCGCACGCGCGACGACGCCGCCCTCTGGCATTTCCGCCGTCCCAACCGCCTCGCCACCGTGGCCTGGGGTGAGAGCCGCAAGACGCTGGAGCCCGCGCGCGACTATTTCCTCGCCAAAGGGCAGCGTGAGCTTCCCCTCGTAGAGACGCTCTACAAGGGCCTTATTGACGAAGGAAAGGCCGAAGAGGGCGCCGCGCTGCTCAATGGCTACACGCGTGACTTCTTCGGCGCTACGGTGCTTCGCTGGGACGAGCTCGGCGACTCTTACTGGAAAGATGGCTGGAAAGGCTTCTGATCCTCCCGTCAGAGTCTCCTCATCACCTTCTCCGTCGTGCCGTCGCTGTAACGCACGATGTTGATGCCTTCGCGGAGCTTGTCGAGAGCCCTTCCGTCAGGGGCATAGATGCCTGTGATCTCGCGGCTTTCAGGAGATATGCCTGTCTCGGCTATGCCGGAACGGTCGCTCCAGGTGAAGAAATATTTTTCCGTGTCGCCCTCTGATGAGGTGGGAGTGAAGCCGGTGGGATATCCGTCGGCGTCAATGGTCCAGTCGAGTGTGGCTGTGACACGCTCGCCATCGTAGACAATCACCGCGGAGGCCGGGAGGTTGGCTGCCGGGCGCCCGAGCAATCCCGCGTATTCAGCGAATACGAAATCCCACATGTCGTCGACTCCATAGAGGCTGTCGAAGCTCAGGAGCATGCCTGTATTGGGGATGTCGGAGGGAGTGAAGGTGGCGTCGAGGTTGTCGTCGGGGTCGTCGGCCACTATCTTGACAGCCGTGACGCTGCCGTCGGTATATGTGATCTCGGATGTCGTGACTTCGCGTCCCTCGGTCTTCACGACCTTTATGAGACGCCCTTCGGCATTGTATGTGAACTCAAATACTTCCTCCTGCTCTCCCGGCTGGCTGACGGTCGCTTTCACGGCATAGCCGTTGTCGCCGAGTGTCAGAAGGTATTCCTTCGGCTGGTCATAGGGATTGGTCTCCGTGGCGCGCACCACACCGTCGGCCACCGAGCTGTAGTCGATGGTATAGGAGTCGTTGTCGTCGGTCACGCTCGCCAGCATGTTGTCGACGTATGTCAGCGATACGTTCTCATCAGGATATCCGTTCTCAGTGCTCTTGATCGTGAGCAGCTGGCGGTCGGGGAAGTACTGGCCCGGGGCGGCTATCGCAGCGGCGGCCGGGCATATGCACGCGGCGAGGAGTAGATTCTTTAGATTCATAGTGTTCTTGTTTTATAATTTTATAGATGATACGGCGAAGCATATGTCCCGGCGCGATGCCGGGCGATACGTTTCGACATAACAACAAAGATGGGGGATGATTCCCCCATCTTCGTGAAGTTAAAAGATGTTAAAGCCTCGATGCGTGGTCAGAACACGGGCATCTGCCATATGAAACCTGCTGAAAGCTGATTGGTGGTGTAGCCCTTCTCCCCGTAGGCCCGTGCGCGTCCGGTATAGACGTAGTCGCGGCCGACATAGGCGAGGAAGAAATGCAGGTTGCGGTCTTTGAGAGGATAGTATTCAATGCCGCCGATATAGCCCCAGGAGGTGCGGTAGTTGCCCTTCTCGATGCCGTCGTGGCTCTTGTAGACCCCTGCCGTCTCATACATTCCCTTCAGAAACAGGTTCCATTTGGGAAGGAAGCGGTAGTTGAGGTGGAGCAGAAACGACATATAGTCGACCTTCGAGGTGTTGCGCGCCGGATTGTCGCCACCCACGATGCTCGTGATGATTCCCTTGCGGTCGACGCCCTCTATGCTGTAGAGCCAGTCGAAATACATGCCGAACTTCGGGCTGAAGTTGAATTCGTTGCCCAGCGCGAAATACCACATGTGCTCACCGACCGTCTCGTTCATGAACGAGGCCGACCAGCGGGTCTTGTAGAAATCGTTGAAATTGCCGTTCCAGTTCACGGTGTAGACCATCGGCAGCTTCGCCTTCTCATATGCGCCATACATCTCCTCGCTCGAGCCGTTGAGGGCGTTGAGCATCTGCACCTGGAGCTGCTGCTGGGGCGTGAAGTTGTAGGCTACGTTGACGCCGGTCATGAAATTGCTCATGTAGTCGACCATGTCGCTATACTGATAGATCTCGATGGGGTTGAGGTCGAACTCAATGCCGCCGTATGCCGCACACTGCTTTCCGAGGAAGAACTGCCACTTGTCGAGCTTCACGCCTATGCCGGCGATATCGATGCTCTTTAGCAGGTTGTCGCGGTAGCCCCGGGGGTCGTCGCCCTTGTTGAGGCGCTGTCGGTAGCGGTAGCTCAGCCAGTCGTTGATGTCGCCCTTCATCTCGATGCGCAGCTGCTTCATCTCGAACTTCCCTTCCTGGAAGTCGGAGTTGTGCCAGTCGGCGGCGAAATCGCCGTGCATGTTGAGGTAGAGGTTGAACTTGTCGGTCTTTTTCTCTATCTTGGCCACGCTCTCGATCAGTCCCTCCTCATCGGTGGTCTGATAGTCGTTGATGCGCGAGCTCTGTGCCTGCGCGCCTGCGGCCGTCGCGGCTGCCGCCACGAGCAGGATATATGATTTTCTCATGATACTGTCGTTTTAGGTAGGAGGAATCAATATTGCTCGAAATACTGCTGGATCTGGCGCCAGTCTTTTGTCTTTGTGAGGGCGAGCATCAGCAGCACGCGTGCCTTCTGGGGATTGAGCTCCTCGGAAGCCACAAACTGATACTTGGCGTCGTCTACCTCTCCGTCGAGAGTGGTCGGGCCTGTCGGCACGCGGCTCGAGCGCACCACCAGGATGCCTTTCCCGCGGGCTTCGAGAAGCTTCGGGAAGAGGTTCTTGTGGTAGTTGCCGTTGCCTACGCCGGCGTGGATGATGCCCTCGTAGCCATTGTTGAGGAAGGGATCCATCACATCGGCCTCCACGTTGGAATAGCTGTAGACGATGCCCACTTTCGGCAGCCTGGTCATGCCGGTGACGTCAAACTCCGAGCTGAGGGTGTGGCGCTTGAGGGTCACGTTGTTGTAGAAGACCTTGCCGTTGAAGATATATCCGAGGGCGCCGTCGTTGGGGGCCTGGAATGTCTGCACGTCGATGGTGTTCATCTTCTGGGTGCCGTGGGCGCCGAGGATCAGCCCGTTCATGGCCACGAGCACGCCCTTGCCTTTCGATTCGGCGGCTGCGGCGGCCACCACGGCGTTATAGAGGTTGCGCGGACCGTCGGCTCCGAGGGCTGTCGAGGGAAGCATGGCTCCTGTGAGCACCACCGGCTTGTCGCTCTTCACCGTCAGGTTGAGGAAGTAGGCCGTCTCTTCCATTGTGTCGGTTCCATGGGTGATCACGATGCCGTCGACGTCACCGGCCAGCAGCTCGTTGATGCGGTGGGCCAGCGTTAGCCACACCTCGTCGTTCATATCCTGCGAGCCTATGCTCACGATCTGTTCGCCGGTCACGTTGGCGATCTCCTCTATCTCGGGCACCGCCTCGAGCAGAGTGCCGATGGCCACCTGGCCGGCGGAGTAGTTGGTTTTGGTGGCGCTTTGTCCCGCGCCGGCTATGGTGCCTCCCGTGGCGAGGATGTGTATGTTGGGAAGCGCGCTGCAGAGCGCAGTGCCCGACAGCGCCACTACGGCTGTCGTCAGCAGTTTTGTAATGATTCTCATAATGATATGGTGTTTATTAGGTTAACGTTGTCAGCGTGGCGTTGTCTCCCTCGGGCCCGCGTCAGTAGAGCTGTATGAGCAGCAGGCCCACGGCAATGCCCACGGCCGTGGCCACGAGGCCCGGCATCATGAAGCTGTGGTTGAGTATCCATTTGCCGATGCGGGTGGTGCCTGTGCGGTCGAAGTTGATGGCCGCGACTATGGTCGGATAGTTGGGAATGAAGAAATATCCGTTGACAGCCGGGAAAAGCGCTATTAGCATCATCGGGCTTATGCCGAGCGCAATGCCGAGGGGCATCACGGCGCGCACGGTGGCCGCCTGGCTGTAGAGCAGAATCGACATTATGAATAGCGCGAGGGCGAAGAGCCAGGGCATTTCCCTCACCACCCCCTCCAGGGGAGCCGTGATGGCCGCCATGTTGCCGTTGATGAAGGTGTCGCCCATCCATGCGATGCCGAAGATGGCGATCACGGCCTGCATGCCGGCGATGAAGACGGAGCCCTGCGTGGGCGCTATGCCGTTGGTGCGGGTGATGAGCAGGATCAGGGCGCATGCGGAGAGCATCAGGATCTCGATGATATAGGGCATGCTCATACCCTCGCCGTCGAATGCGGGGCGCATCGACGGGATGGATCCGAAGAGCACGATCAGCACGGTGGCCACCAGAAATATCACCACGGAGAGCTTTGCTCCGAGCAGATTCCTGATCTGGTTGAATTCGAGTGAATTCTCCTTTATTAGACCCTCTTTCACGCGGCGCTGGTATTCCGGATCGTCTTTGAGCTCCTTGCCCACCCTCTTGGAGAAGAACGCCCCCACCATCACTCCGCAGAGCGTTGCCGGCACGGTGATCTTCATGATGTCGAAGAGCGAGATGTCGAAGCCGCTGAGGAGCCCCAGCAGAGCGACCGTGGCGGCTGAGATCGGCGAGGCGGTGATGGCCTGCTGCGAGGCGATCACCGCGATCCCGAGCGGACGCTCGGGACGGATCTTGGTCTCGCGTGCCACTTCGGCGATCACCGGCAGCACTGAATACGCCACATGGCCTGTGCCCGCCACGAAAGTGAAGAGATAGGTCACGAGGGGACTGATGAACGTGATGCGCGACGGGTTCTTGCGGAGCAGCTTCTCGGCTATCCTCACAAGATAGTCGAGACCGCCTGCCGCCTGCATGGCCGCGGCCGCCGAAATCACGGCGGCAATCATCAGCATCACGTCGATAGGGGGAGAGGTGGGCTCGAGTCCGAACACAAACACGAGCACCGCCATGCCCACGCCGCCCATCACTCCGAGGCCGATTCCTCCGAGGCGGGCGCCGACGATGATGGCGGCGAGCACAAACAGCAACTGGATTATCATATCAATGGATGTTTTGTGGAGAGACGGGGTGGATAATGGGTGTTGTGAATGGGAGAGGCAGTTTTGCCTCCCTTATTGTTTAACAAATGCCTCTCCGGGTTGTTGGCTCAGATGCCTTCTTATTCGATATGTTTTACAACATATTCTTTTTTTCGCACAATTATTTTGCCGCATGCGTTATTATTGGTAATTTTACTAATTCATTCCGTGTAAGCGCACACGGATTCCCTTTAAGAATATTTCAACCAGTATCTTATCATGAAAAATAGTTGTGACAAGGGATTCCGCAAGGAGTCCGACCTTCTGGGCACTGTCGAAGTGCCCGAATGCGCCCTCTACGGCGTCCAGACCCTTCGTGGCATAGAGAATTTCGAGATCAGCAAGTTCCATCTCTATGACTTCCCTCTTTTTGTAAAGGGTCTCGCCATAACCAAAATGGGCGCGGCCCGCGCCAACCACAAGATGGGCCTTCTCACCGACGAGCAGGCGAAGGCCATCGAGGAGGCATGCCGCGAGATCATGGACGGCAAGCACCTCGACCAGTTCCCCGTCGACATGATTCAGGGCGGTGCCGGCACGTCGACCAACATGAACGCCAACGAGGTGATCGCCAACAGGGCTCTCGAGCTCATGGGCCACAAGCGCGGGGAATATGAGTATTGCTCGCCCCACGATCATGTCAACGCCGAGCAGTCGACCAACGACGCGTATCCCACGGCAATCCACATGGGCATGTATCTCACCCACCTCAAGTTTATCCCGTATCTCCGCACCCTCATCGCCGCTTTCCGCAAGAAAGGCGAGGAGTTTGCCCAGATCCTCAAGATCGGCCGTACCCAGCTCGAGGACGCCGTGCCCATGACGCTCGGCCAGACGTTCAACGGCTTCGCCTCCATCCTCGAGGATGAGATCAAGCATCTCGACGAGGCCGCCGCCGATTTCCTCACCGTCAACATGGGCGCCACCGCCATCGGCACGGGCATCTGCGCCGAGCCCGGATATGCCGAGGCATGTGTCGAGGCCCTCCGCGATATCACCGGCTGGGACATCCGTCTCGCCGCCGACCTCGTGGGCGCCACTTCCGACACCTCCTGCCTCGTAGGCTACGCCTCGGCTCTCAAGCGTCTCGCTGTGAAGGTCAACAAGATCTGCAACGACCTCCGTCTCCTCGCCAGCGGCCCGCGCTGCGGTCTCGGCGAGTTCAACCTTCCCGCACGTCAGCCCGGCTCGTCGATCATGCCCGGAAAGGTCAACCCCGTCATCCCCGAGGTGATGAGCCAGATCTGCTACAAGGTGATGGGCAACGAGCTCTGCGTCACCATGGCCGGCGACGCCGCACAGATGGAGCTCAACGCCATGGAGCCTATCATGGCCCAGTGTGACTTCGAGAGCGTCGACATCATGATCAACGGCTTCGAGACACTGCGTAAATACTGCGTGGAGGGCATCACTCCCAATGTGGAGAAGTGTATGGCCAACGTGCGCAACAGCATCAGCATCGTGACGGCCCTCAACCCCGTGATCGGCTACGACCACTCCACCGAGATCGCCAAGGAAGCCCTCGCCACCGGCAGAAGCGTCTACGACCTCGTGCTTGAGAAGGGTATCCTCTCGAAGGAGCAGATCGACGAGATCCTCGCTCCCGAGAACATGATCCGTCCCGTGAAGCTCGACATCAAGCCCCTCCGCTGATCTCCTTCCGGAAAGCGATAAAGAATGCCGGCCGCGTCTCCTTTCAGACGCGGCCGGCTCTTGTATATATTATCAGGTTGTGTGGTCGCCGTCAGAGCAGCGTCTCCAGCCATATCACGGCCATGCCGCTGAGATAGCCGGCGAGCGCCAGCAGCGTGATGTGCCGCAGATACCAGGTGAAGGGTATCTTCTCGATGCCCATGGCCACCACGCCGGCGGCGGAGCCGATGATCAGCAGGCTGCCCCCCACGCCGGCACAGAATGTCAGCAGATGCCAGAAGAGGCCGTCTTCGATGAAGAGCGCGGTGTAGGCCGGGTCGGCGGCTGCCGCCACCATGGCGTCGGTGGCCACCGGATACATGTCCATGCAGGCAGCCACCAGCGGCACGTTGTCGACGATCGACGAGAGGATGCCGATGAGGCCGTTGATCAGATACACGCTGTGGAATGTCTCGTTGAGCCATGCGGCGAGCTCACGGAGCATGCCGGCCTGCCCGAGGGCCCCCACCGACATCAGGATGCCGAGGAAGAAGAGTATCGTCGACATGTCGATGTTGCGCACCACCTGCGAGATCCTTCCCTCCATCTTGTCGTCGAGGCTGTAGCGCGACACTATGATCTCGGTGAGCAGCCAGAGCGCTCCCAGGGAGAGCAGGATGCCCATATACGGGGCCAGATGGGTCAGGGCCTTGAACACCGGCACGAATAGTAGGGCGGCCACGCCGCATATCAGGATCAGCATCGAGAGCCCGCGGTGGTGTTCGTAGAGGTTATACCCCACGCGGGAGTCCTGGGCGTTGAGGGCCTCCACAGGTGTGGCGCCCACAAGGCGGCTGGCGAGCAGCGTCGGTACGAGCACGGAGACGAGCGAGGGGAGAAGCAGGTTGACGATGAGGTCGACCGATGATACGTAGTTTTTCATCCAGAGCATGATGGTGGTGATGTCGCCGATGGGGCTCCAGGCGCCGCCGGCGTTGGCGGCCAGCACTATGACGCAGGCGAAGATCCAGCGCTCTTTCTGGTCGCGCAGCATGCGTCTGAGCATCATCACCATTATTATGGTGGTGGTCATGTTGTCGAGGATGCTCGACATGAAGAAAGCCACCAGCACGAGGATCCACATCAGCTTCCGCTTGTCGGAGGCATGGATGTGTTTCACTATGATCTGGAAGCCTCCGTAGCGGTCGATTAGCTCCACGATAGTCATGGCGCCTATGAGAAACACCACGATCTCGCAGGTGTCGCCGAGGGCCTCCACCATGTCGGTCGATAGGGAGGCGTCGTGGCCGAGCATGGCATACACCGCCCAGAGTATGCCGCACATTATCAGGGCGAAGGTGGCCTTGTTGATGCCCACCACGTGTTCCAGGGCTATCATTAGGTAGCCCAGGATGAAGATTACAAGCATTGTCGTTATCATGATGACAGCGGGGAGAGTTTTTATTCAGTTGGTATTTGATGTTGGTTGTATGGTTGTGTCTTCCTTATAAGAAGCGCGCCTTTGCGGCCGCGCGGCAGGCCCGGCGACAGGTTATCTGCCGAGCCTGACCTTTCCACCGAGGTTCACGCCGAGCGTGATTTTCTGATAGAAGATGAAAGTATTGCCTGTGAAGTTGAAGTCGAGCTCCGCGCGGAGGTCCACTGTGTTGTTCTTTATGATGTCGGCGAAGACGCGCACGCGGTCGTAGAAGGAGCATTGATAGTAGGGCTCTCCTTGATAGAGCTGCGAGCCGAACTCCCTGAAGCTGGGCATCTGCGCTCCGCCGGCGTAGAGGGTGTTGGAGACCCCGAGCCATTTCCATCGGGCCTTGACCTCGAGCCAGGCTCCGAGGGGAGTGCGCCAGTGGTCGTGGGCGCGGTTGCGCTCGATGGTGAGCAGTGGCCCGGCTCGCGCCGATATGCTGTCGAGCGGCGTGCTGCCGGTGATGTTTATTCCCGCATAGGGGTGTATCATGAAATTGTCTACGATGTGCTGGTCGTCGGGAGCGTCTTCAGTGAGGGCGTAATGGTTCATCATCACGTGTCCTCCGGCGAGGAATGTCTTGCCCTGAGGGGCATACTGGCCGTGAAACACGATGTTGAAGGCCTCGCGCCGCGTCTTGCTCTGGAGGCCGCGCCAGTCGAGGTAGGCTTCGAGAAATCCGTTGGGGAAGTCGTAGCCCACGAGCACGCCGCGGATATTGCGCTGGAAATAGGTCAGGGAGTCGCTCCATAGGAAGTCGGGGAGCTTCTCGCGCATGAGGTGGCGTGGGAGCATGCCCATGGCGAAGCGCCAGCGGGGCCCGGTGTGCTGGTAATAGAGTGTCGGCGCCACCTTGGCGCCGTCCCATTCGCAGCCGATGGGCTGGGTCCACACCACTCCGCCCTTCAGGGCGTCGCGCCCCCTGTTGAAGCCGATGCCGATCTCCGGGCTCAGCTGGGTGAAGATGATGGTCTTGGCGGCCATTATGTTGTCGTCGCCCTCGCGGTTGTCGAACACCGAGCCGAAGTCCACGTCCCACAGGAAATCGTAGGCCATGACACCCTCCCTCGTCGGCATGATGGCGAGGATGGCGGCTGCTACGACGCGCAGCAGGGGGATGATGTGGGTCGTTCGGCGTTTCATGCCGCAAAGTTACAAAAAATTCATGAGATAAGCCATCTTTCATTTGTCAATCATCAGGGCCTGCGGAAGCCCGTTTTCACACTCCGGATAAAAAGATTTCACGATACATTTGGCCGATGGATAAAAAAATGTTAATTTTGCAGCCGAAAACACAAAACAAGGTTATACAGCGGGTCCCGGGGCCTGAGCCAAGCCGTGAGGGCATGGCATGGCCGTTATGGGATTTGCGAAGATATTATCAAGATTTCCCCAGGCACGCGTGAGCGTGCCGAAAGGCACCGGGGCATTCTTCTGACGGGTCTCCGGTGTATGTTTGGTTGAATAATGGTACATTGAATCTTTTGATTCAGAAAGCCTGCATTGACGTCTGCGGCAATCCTGCGGCGCTTGCGACTTATCAGGGGGTGGATTCCGCGAGAAATCCGCCCCCTCGTTTTCATGCCGGTGGGCTTTCCTTCGGAAGGTGGCCGCTACAGGCTGAAGCCCGGTATGGTATCGGCCTTGGCCGCCGTGTCGATGAAGACGCGCAGATAGTGGCGCAGCTCTTTCACGAGGTTCACCTGATTGTTTTCCTCTATCGAGGAAGAGATCGCAAGCCCCTTGTCGGGATCGAGGCCGGCTCCGCCAAACCTTAGCTCCGGATTGTGGAACATGCCGGAGATATTTATGCCGAATGGAAAGGGCACGGGAGAATCCAGCACCCCGATCTGATAGTGCAGTCGCCCGTTGAAATTGTTGAGTCCTCCTATGCGAAGGCGGTAGCGGTCGAAGTCCAGCCGGAAAGGATAGAGCGTCAGGAGATTGTCGTGAACTGTGGCTTGTGCGTTGATGTTGGCGATGTGGATGTCGCGTGAGGTGCGGATAAACATCATCTTCGTGATGCGGCGGATGAAATGGTTCTGGTGAACTTTCAGCTGCCGTCCCTGCACGCTGACGTCGGCCCTCAGCGACGGCACGTTGATGTTCATGTCGGGAAAGAGCAGCATATCGCCTTCGCATTCCGCCGAGACATACCCGGAGAGGTTTTTCATCGCCGGCATCATGAGCAGCAGGGTATGGAAATTCTCGAAAAACCTTGTGACGTCGATCTGCTTTATGGCGAGGGCGAGCTTCATGCGCATCATCTCTATGTCGGAGGTGTCGTAGAGCAGCGAGAGGTCGGCGTGGCCGAAGTCGGAGCTGATGCGGAGGTGGCTGATGTCGGCCTTTCCGTCGGCCACTCCGATCGATGCGCCGAGGTCGTAGAGGTGGAGGTTGGTGTAGACCGTCTCCTTTGCCGAGGCCTTGATGCGGGCGTCGATGTTGCGGGGGATAAGGAGCGCCACGTTGTCGGAGGCATTGGCGGCTGTGCTGTCTGGTGCCTCTGGTGGCTGCTGTGAGGCGGGTTGGCGCTCGGTGCCGATGCCCTTTTTGTAGACGTGTGCCAGGTTGTTGATGCCCAGCGTGTCGATGTCGATGGTGAGGTCTAAGCCGAGGCGCTGGGGGCTCGCGATGCCGAGGAAGCGGCGTAGGTTGTCGGCGCGCGCGCTGAGGGAGAATGCCGAGATGCCGCTTCTGGCGCCCAGCCGGTGTATGGTGAGTGTGTCGAGGTCGGTAGATATGTCGAGGCCCTCAAGCGTCACGGGCTGCGGGAAGGCTCGGCTCAGTATTTTTCCGCCTCCTGTCCTGAGTCTTGCGTCGAGTATGGCGTGCCGGAAGAAGTCGGCTGCCTTTTCGGGCAGCCGGCACACAAGATATTCCGGAGAGTGGGGTGCAGTGGCCAGGCCCTGTCGGTCGGCCGGCGACGTGTCGGCATGTATGTGGTCGGGTCGTATGTCGTGCAGTGTGTCGGCGAGACTGAAGTTGCCGCTGAGGTCTGCGTCACACACGGAGATGTCGGTGCCGTTTAGACGCATGCTCACACAGCGGGCGCGAAGCCGCGCATTGGCCTCGCCGCCCGAAAAGCGGTTGATGCCCGTCACTCCCGTCGCCTCGATGTGGAGGGTGTCGTCAGGCATGTCGAGGGTGGCGCCGGCGGCCTGCATGTCGAACTGAAACATGAGCGGCGCTTTCGCCCCGCTTGAGAAGACGAAGGTGTGGCGTGAGTCGTCGCGGCTTGTGACGGCGAGTCCGCGGAGCGATGCCCGGCAGGCGTTTCCCTTAATGGAGACCATGTCGGCGCTTGCCTTGACGGCGAGCATGCCGTTTTCAAGGATTCTGTCTGAAAGACGGTTTGCCGCGGCTGTGAAGTCCACTTCAAGATGTCTGGCGCTCACGGCGGTGGCCGCGGCAGGGGAGAGGCTGGCGGTGTCGAGTCTTATTTTGCCGTTGAGGCATATGTCGGTCAGGCCGGATCTGGTGGCGTCGGAGATTCGGAATCGCATCCGGGTGTCGGTGGTGATGCGCCCGTGGGGAGAGTAAGCTCGCAGGATTCCGATGCTTCTGCCGGCGGCTGTGAGGTCGGCGTCGACCTGAAGGCGCAGGTCGGCCAGCGGATTGCCGCCTGTGAGGTCGCTGATGGTGCCCTGAAGGTCAATGCGTGTGCCTTCGCCGCCCAGGGAGCATTTGTAGATGGAGAAGCGGCTGCTGTCGGGATGCCTGCCGTCGAAGAAGAGGCGTGCGCTCATCCCTATGTCGCTCAGTGAGTAGGTCTCGCGCTCCGAGAGGGTATAGTCCACCTTTCCTCCGTCGACATCGAAATCCACCTCCAGCGAGGGGAGGGCGGTGCTGGAAAACCGGTAGGGTGTGACCAGCCTGGCGGAGGTGGTGAGGGATATGTCGGCGTCGAGGCCGCTGAGATAGGGGAGACGCCGCTCCGGCATGTAGTCGAGCAGGCGCATAAGGTCGAAGGTGTCGATCTTGTAGGTGAGGCTGTCGATTTGCGACTGCCTGCCGAGTGCGAGCTTCATGTTGAGGTGGCCCCGGGTGTTTCCGAGCGCCACGGTGTAGTCGCTGAGGCGCAGCGAGAACGGATGGAAGGCGAGCCCCATGTCGCCGTCGAGCTCGAACGGAAAATCACGGAGCAGAGTGAGGCTGTCGACCTTTGCCGAGATGTGGCCGTTGAATTTCAGGGTGTAGGAGTCGCTCTTGCCTTTCTGGCGGCGCATGCTCGCGGAGTCGGCGACGGCGTTGATGCGTGTCTGCGTGGCGGCTGAGAAGTAGTCGATGCGCTGAGGCGCTTTGAGTCTGGCGTAATTGGTGGAGAAATAAGGTATCCTGAAGCTTTCGTCGGTCGTTTCGGGCAGGATGTCGTAGTTGTTGAGCGAGTCGTCGAGGGCCACTATGTTGAGTCGCAGAGAGTCGACCTCTATATTGCTGAGGTAGAGGTCTCCGGCGGCGAGGCGCAGGATATTGATGCTTCCCCGGAGGCCGGAGGCGGAGGCGAGGGAGTCGCAGCCGGAAGGGAGCTTGGCGCGTTGCTCCGGCGTGATGTCGCGGAGGTTGCGCGACACGACGGTTATCGGCCCTACGTTGACTGCAAGTCTGGGAAAAGAGCTCCATAAGGTGAATTCGATGTCGCCTACGGAGAAGTCGGCGTTGAAGTATTCACTCGCCTGGCGTTCGGCTATCCGGGAGAGGCGGGAAGGTGTAAGCCACAGTGTGATGCCCCCCGCCGTCAGGATGACGAGCAGCAGCAGACTGCCGAGCGTGATGCCCGCAATCCTCAACGCCTTGCGCCATTTGTGGAATCTCCCGTTCATAACCTTGACTTATTAGAGGGCTTGTGTGGAATATACATCTATAACGCCCCGCGCCCCCAAAAAGATGACATCGTCTGCATATCCCCTGCATACCTAAGCCATAAAAAGGCGCCCTCATCGCGGGGGCTCCTTTCTATATCGTGTTGGTCACTGGGTTCAAAAGGTGGCTATCTCCCTCATTACCTTGACAACCTGATTGCAGCCTTTCTGATGATTGCAGCCGCCGGTGCATGACAAGGTCTCCACCAGATTGGTGTCGATATAGCATTCAGGTATGACGAAATCTGCTCTCTGGTTCATCTATCGTAAAACCGCTCTGGAAGGCCCCCTGCCTGACCAGAGGGGCTGATTCAGTCGTATCCGATGGCCTTGACCTTGAGGGGGGCGTCGTCGGGATTGCCGTTCAGTCCGAGGATTGTCTTGTTGAGCACGCAGGCGATCGAGCGGGCCAGCGCGATGCGGCGCGAGTCCCAGAGGGCCGCGCTCCACGCCACCCTCAATACGATGTCGTTGCTGTCGGCAGGCAGCGACAGCTGGCGGAAGAGCAGCCGCGGATTGGATGTGTTGTGATATCGGTCGCGGTCGCAGTTCATGCCGAACTCCTCTGCCAGGGTACTGCTGAGGGCGTCGTAGAACGCCGTAAACCTCTCCTTGTCGTGGATCAGGTCGCCTATCGAGTCGGTCACCCCGTTGGCGTTGCCGGTGCCGACATGCACCTGCGTGGGATATTCAGGCTCCGCGGCTCCGCTGGCTATCAGGAAGGTCACCGACCATGCCCCCGGGCGGTTGAGCAGCCGCTCCACATCCTCAAGGAATTCCCTCTCCCCCTCCTCGCGCTCGCCGTCTTTCAGGATGAAGTAGGAGCGGTAGGGAGCCTTCTTTCCGAACTCCCGGCTGATGAGGTTGAAGCCGCCGGTTTTGGCCAGATAATAAGCGAAAAAGCAGGTGCAGTCGTCGATGAAGCTCGACGGGGCGATGATCGTGACGGGCGACTGGCGGTCGATCAGCAGCCCGTAAGGACGGTTGAAACGGAAATGCTCCACGGCGAGCACATCGGCAGCATGGGCCTCCACCGGCTGGGTCGACGAGAGGTTCACGAGCCGGTAGCCGGGCGTCTCGTTCACAGCGTTGATGATCTCATCGGCGGTCATCCCCTGGCGCGACTGGATATGGGTGATGGTGCGGTAGGGTGGCACCACCTGGTATCTCGTGGGGCGGTCGAGCTTGCGCTCGAAGCTCAGGCGCAGCTTCTCCCTGTTCTCCTCGAGCTGCTCCTTATGGCTCTCCTTCTCGATGGCCTCGGTGAAGCCGGCGCCGAGGATACCGGCCGGCACGGCCACGATGGCGATGCCGAGTAGCCCGACCACACAGGCTATGATCTTGCCCGCCAAGGTGATCGGCGGAGTGTCGCCGAACCCGCCCGGGTCGCCGATATACTGTGCGAAAGCCCACGCCACGGATGAGAACCCGTTGTCGTAGACGTCGGGTTGCGCGTCGTGCTCGAAGAAGTAGAGCACGAGGGCGAGAATGAAGGTGACCACGAACAGAAACTGCATGGAAATCAGCAGCTCGCGGCGTTTCTCGCGGATGGCGTCGGAGAGCAGGCGCCACGACTTCATGTAGCGCGACACGCGCATCAGCCTCATGACGCGGCTGATACGCAACACCCTGATCCATCCCACCGGAATCGGCAGCAGCCACTGAAACCAGTAGGGATAGGTGGCCACAGCGTCGATGAATCCGTGGAACGTGAAGCAGTATCTCAGCCGCCCTTTCAGTCCCTTGTAGCGGGCGTCGAGCTCCGGAGCCACCCAGATGCGGAGGCTCACCTCGATGGTGAAAAACACCAGCGTGACGATGTCGACCCAGCGGAGCACCTTGCGCAGCGTCGGGTCGAGATCGAAGGTGGAGAGGAAAATCTCGACAGTGCTCACGATTATCATCGTGATGATGAGATAATCCATCACGTTGTGCCAGATGCGTGTCTCAAGCCGGTCGTCGAACAGTATGGCCAGCTTACGCTGCAGATCCTTTAAGCTCATCTTCTCTTTTTCTTGCCGAGGAGGGAGCCAAGTATCATAGCACCTATCTTCCGCTCCAGCCCGTGGCGGGTGGTCGGTATTCCCGTGGCGTGGGCTATCTTTTGCCTGGCGCCTGAGATGCCCACGGCCCTCTTCCATGAGAACGACAGTCCGGGTATCCTCATTTTCTTTTTCTGAATATCAGTCTGAGTAATTTGTAAATAAGCCAGAACGGAAAGAAGATAATGATGAATATCATCACCCATCCGCATCCTATGCCTCCCTTGCGGCCGTCGAGCAGGTCGCCGCCGGTCAGGATATTGAGCCCGAGCAGGGCGAGAAGGCCTTTCCAGATTCCCATTTAGGTGAGTCTATCCCTGCTTGCGCAGGTATGCGATCTGCGCGCGGTGGTCTTTGATTTTTTCCTGGGCGATTTTCTTCATCTTTTTAGCATAGTCGCCGGCCGACTTGCTGCCGGTCTTGGAGTTGTTGGCCTTGATTGTGCGGTTGTAGCGCTCGATATCCCCCTTCAGGGTCTCGATTACGGCTTTGATGTTCTCGATATTAGCCTTGCGTGCTGGTGATAGTGCCATGGATTTTGTCTTTTGGAGGGAGTGACAGTTTTAGAAGAGGCCGAATTTCCTGACCTTGCATTTCTGCAGACGCTGGTTGAGCGGGCTTTCCTTGGCTACGGCCCTTTCCGCGCGGGCATAGTATTCGGCATGGATTTTTTTGAGGTCGTCCCAGTCGTCTGATCCGCCCTGCTTTCTGGTATACAGCAGCTCCACGATGCCCACCAGATCTTCCGGATCCTGAGGCATCGGGCCGTGATAGTCTTCAAGCTCGTCAAGCTCCATAAGGCCGTTGCGGAGCTTGTTGAGGAGTGTGGGACGGTTTTTCCGCACGCTCTTCATGATAAGTTCGTTGTCAGGATATGCGGCGGTGGCTTTGTCGCATGCTTCCTCCAGCTTGTTTTCCCAGATAGGTATTATGTCAAGCTCCTCGCCCATGGCGAGAGAAGAGATCATGCTTTTGAGCGACGACCTGCCGTGCCGTTTCTTATGCTCCTCCGTAATCTGGGAGGAGGCGTATGATATGAACTGCTGTAGATGGTCGCATCTGTCGGGAATCGCAAATACCCTGATGATCTCGGCCTTCAGCTCGTTGCGGTTGGAGGGGGACTCGATGAATGAAGCCACGAGACCCCCTATGGCGGCTACCTGTCCTACTCCGGGAATCAGGGCCAGGGCCGAGCTGAGGGCCCCTCCGTCTATGGCGTTGCGGCTTGGCGTGGCATTCCGCTCTATCGCCTTGAACGCGTTGGAAAGCGCCTCTACCGGATTGATGTCGCGCATCTTCTCCGCAGCCTTCCCGCGTGCCTTCATCCGCATACGTAGGTCGAACTCGAATTCATCCGGATCCACACCTTCTTTTTCGGCGCGTTTCACCAGCAGCGCGACTTCCTCATCTGTAAGGTTGCCGTCTTCCAAAGCCAGGGCGATCATGCGTTCGAGCCCGGGGCTATATGAAGAGGAATTGATGGCAGGAATGGAGGAGGCTGCTTGAGAGGAGACGGGCGGCTTCTCCTGTTTCGGAGATTTCCGAAACATTCCTGTGAGCGACTTCGCTCCCTCGGCGATGGTGTCTTTGTTGTCGATTACGGTTTTCGCTATGTTTCCCAGAGATGATAGATCCATAATTTCGGGATTGGTTGATTGCCGGATATGGCCGTAAGCGCTCACGGGAGACGCGGCAGCCCTATCCGGCATTCAATTCATGTTGGTGAGTGATTATTCTTCTTCGTCGTCAGACTCAAACGATACCTCGAGCTCCGGCTCCGTCTTCACCATGTCGCAGAGCATCAACACTGCGGAGTTGCGGTCGATGTCGAGAGCCTCGGCCATGGCGAGGAGGTTGTGGACTTCGCCTGCGGTGAGCACGCCGTCGCAGAGCATCATCTGCATGATGGCCTGATATACTTCTCCGGTGTCTTCCGGGTCGACCTTCTCGGCATGTTTCACGGCATAGGTGGTGGCTGCCTCCGGCGAGAGGTTCTGCACCTCCACCATTGCGGCTGTCATATACTTGTGGAAGTCCTTGTCGTCGAGGCCGAACGCCTCGGCCACTTCCTCTGCGGTGGTGCGTTCCACCTCCTCATATTCGCCGTCGGCCCAGATGCAGGCTGCGAGCAGCGACGCGATAGTGTTGGGTGCTGTCTTCATCTGAAAAGTCGTTTGATGCGGTTAAGGAGTGAGTTCTTGCTCTTGCGGGCTTTGGCCATGCGGGCGCATATTGCCTTGCCCTCTTTGGTGCGTTTGTCGACCTTGCCGCTCTTTGTCTTCTTCAGAGTGGTCTGAGTCTTCTTCGCTCCCGATTTAGCTTTGGCGGCCCGGGCCTTGACCAGACGCGCCTTGAGCTCCTTATACTCCTTGGTGCGCTTGTCCATCTTGCCGGCCGCTGTTGTCTTTACTGCCATATTATGTGGAGGTTATATGGTGATTATATTGTGATGAAAGGTTACTTGCCGGCGTTGATGAAGTCTACGAGCTTAGATCCGTTCTGGCGTGTGTTTGACTTCTCGTTGATTTCGAAGCCTATCTGGGCGGCTATCTCGCGCAGCGCGCCGAGCGTGTTGGCGTAGGTGCGGTAGGTCTCGATCTTGCCCGAGTCACGGCGCGTCACTACATATTCGCCGATCTCGGCCATCTTGCCGTCGCCGAATTCATTCACTATGCGGCGTCCGGTCTCCTGGGTGTTCCATTTGGGGTCGATGGCGAAGCCCTTCGACTCGGCGACCTCGCGCAGAGAGCCCATCACGTTGTCGTATATCTTGCAGACGCGCACTGTGCCGCTGTCTTCCACGGTGATGATGTATTCACCGCTTATCGCTGATTTTTTTGCCATTTTTATTGTTGTCTGGTTAATGATGCAAAGATAGCTGATTATTATGGATTGATTTCCATTATCGGATGTAGACTCGTTTCCCGACTGTGTGAAGTAATGTTACTCACATTTTCGTCTGGTCATTCCTTGATGGCTGACAATGACTCGCTTAGCAATAGCCGGGAATAACAGGCGAAGAAGTCCACGCCGAGCACCCGCGATATGCGCAGGAGAAGCCC
>CECF01002204.1_pt1 | contig 46601 bp, 48 predicted proteins | sample 554751 | NCBI WGS metagenome assembly CECF01 (sample SAMEA3182099, study PRJEB8094) | gut metagenome | biome: human; feature: gut; material: Stool; isolation source: human stools | place: Canada | collected 2012-06-12 | reverse complement strand
GTATTACTGGCTAAAAAAGAACCAAAGCCAAAAGAATAATCATTAAAGATTTTATGAAATCCTTATTAAATATAGAAGAACATCCATTAGAGCCTTTTTTACCGGTTAACGCCAAACTACTGATGTTAGGCAGTTTTCCCCCACAAAAGAAACGATGGAGCATGGAATTCTTTTATCCCAATCTGCAAAATGATATGTGGCGTATTTTTGGAATAATATTTTTCCAAAACAAAGAGCACTTTCTGAATCCTGATAAAAAAGTGTTTGACAAGGAACGTATTATTGATCTCTTAAATAAAAAAGGTATCGCACTTTATGATACCGCTTCAGCTGTTCGCCGTTTACAGGACAATGCCTCAGACAAATTTCTGGAAGTTGTAGAACAGACAGATATCAGTTTGCTACTGAAGCAGATTCCAATGTGCAAGGCTATTGTAACCACAGGACAAAAAGCAACGGATATTATTCGTGAACAAATAAAGGTGAAAGAACCCGTTGTAGGAACCAGCGAACCTTTTGAATTCGAAGACCGGATAATGCGATTATACAGAATGCCTTCGTCCAGCCGTGCCTACCCGTTGCCCATTGAAAAAAAATCAGCAATTTACCGGATCATGTTCAATGAATTAGGTCTATTAAACGAATAATGGGCAATATTTTTTCATAAATAGGTTTGTATATTCCAAATATTACACTATCTTTGCAGCCGCAAACACGGGAGTAGCTCAGTTGGTAGAGCACCGGTCTCCAAAACCGGGTGTCGGGAGTTCGAGCCTCTCCTCCCGTGCAAGGTCAAATAGCTGTAAGTCATAAACTTACGGCTATTTTCCGTTTATAGGTCGGACAAGTACCGGACACTTTATTTAATATGAATGTTTAATTGTACTACGTTTCTGTTTACAAAAACGTAGAAAAAAATGTGTTCAACTAAAAGACGGGGTGCCTCATTAAATAGTATAATACCCTACACTTTGCCCAAACTTCACACCGGGAAAAATTGGTATATTGATTTCAAAGCTTACGATCCTTTGGAACAAAAAATGAAACGAAAAAAATACATGCTGGATAGCATAGATAAAATTAGTGTCCGGAAAAAGAGGGCTACAGAATTAATTGCAAATATAAGCCGGCAACTCCTATCCGGTTGGAATCCATGGGCAGATACTTCAAATTCCCGCCAATATACATTGTTCGATGATATTGTGGAATTATACAATAAATATCTAATTAAATTCCATAAGTCCAAAGTGTTTAAAGAAAGTACCTTTGCAGACTATAAAAAAAGAATTAGGGTATTATCAGAATACAACAGAAAGCGTTTCAATCCTATAATATATATTTATCAGTTTGATAAGACTTATGCAAGTGATTTCTTAGATTATATTCTTATTGATCGTGATTCATCAGCTCGCACAAGGAATAATTATCGTACCTGGTTATCATCTTTTGGCAGCTGGTTATTAGAAAAACAGTATATAGACAAAAACCCCGTAGAGAATATCAAATCATTATCAGAAGACAAAAAGAAACGGGACGCATTGTCCGCCAGTGATCTACAGAAGCTTAGAAAATATTTAGAAAAAAATAATCCGTACTTTCTCCTACTTTGCCAGTTTGCATATTATACCCTTATTCGTCCAGATGAGCTGTCAAATATTCAATTATCCGATATCTATATTAAGGATCAAAAAGTATTTATTCCTTCAAGTATATCCAAAAACCGCAAAGACGGTATGGTAGGATTAAACGATATCTTAATAAAATCTATGCTCGAACTTAAAATATTCAATTATAGCAATGATTGTTACTTATTCGGGAAAGATTTTAAACCCTCAAAAGAGAAATCGACATCACGCACTTACAGGACTTATTTCAATAAAGTACGTACATTACTTAAATTCCCTGATTCCTACCAGTTTTATTCCCTAAAAGATACCGGTATTCGCGATTTGGCAAATTCAGCCGGGATTGTTATTGCACGCGATCAAGCAAGACATTCGGATATTTCTACCACAAACAAATATCTGAAAGGAGAAGCGTTGCCAGTACATGAAGAGACAAAACATTTTGAAGGACTTTTTTAAATCAGGGGAAACGTGTTTCCCGCTTCCCCCTTCGCTTCTTTTACTCCAACGTATAAACATTCCAGTCTATAGCCTTTTTAAGTGCCCAGCCTTCTTTTTGTGTCTCCTGTATATGTTTCACGGCACCGGCGTAAAATTCTTGTAGTTGCTGCATGCTTGCAAACTCGTAAAACGTCGGGTTGTCTTCTTCCCCGAGCTTGAAAGTAATAGGAAGGTTTTCCCCGCCTGTCTGCAAGGCAAGATCGTACGCCGTCTTATAATTCATCTGGTTCTCCATGGAAAGCCAGACTTTCAGGCCGTTCCATACGTACCCGCTCTCGATCGTGTCGGTTATCTGCCGGTTATACCATTCATTAATAACCGCCTTGATTTCTACCAGTGCGGGCAAGTGATCGAACGTCTCTTCCATGTAACTACGTTGCACTCCTTCGGGTGTCTCTGTTTCCTGGTAATCCCACGTAATACGCCAGATTCCCCGGCGGCGGTTGGTACATCTTACCGGTTCCGCCTTGTTGTCTGCATAAATCCGTATCATTTCAAGTAAAGTGTATAATTATCAATCCTTTTTCGCTTACTTCACCTTCGCAATGCGCTTCAAAAGGCAGTTCCCCGTCCCTTTCCGCTGATTCACAAATAAAAAGGGTTTCCTCCAGGCTGGTAAAATATTTCCTCTCCTTGCCGTCGAGTTCCAGCTTTATAACAGTCCGGGGTCCGTTTTTCGTCTGAACGTCCTTTTCATAATCAAGTACGATCACATCCTTGTTCATCAGCTCCGGCGACTTAATCCTTGCTCCGGTAAATCTTTTCCGTCCGTCTTTAGGCTTATACTTGTAGCCCAAATCTTTTAATTTTTTCATTTTCTTTCCTGTTAGTTTATAAAATAAGTTCTTGCAATCAGCATGTTTTGTAAGCCCGTAAAACGAGGCGGTCAGCTCCTGCCTGCGTTTTCTGCTTCTAACCTTGTGCATCTTGCGGGCGAACTTTTGTTTGTTACGTTTCCTTAACCGCACATGATCCGGGCGGGTTACATATCCCAGAAAGTCGATACCTTCGGTGATCGGGAAAACAGTATCATTACTTTTAATCTCCAGGCGGGCCTTGCCGGCCTGTTCATGAATGATATCCCTAACCTTCCAAAGATATTTCTTACTACCGGAAAGCACCAGACCGTCGTCACAATACCGGTAATAGTGTGCTACCGCCTCCTGATCCTTTAACCGGTGATCCAAGTAAATGGATAGAAGCAAATTACAAAGCCCCTGTGATGATCTTAGCCCAATACTCACGCCTTTAGGCATCATACGAATGCACTCTTCCAGGATTCCGATCAGTATTTTATCCTTGAACATCTTTTTCACTGCATCCAGCAAAACGTCCTGGTCTACACTTTCATAGAATTTCGTTATATCGAACTGGTACCCGAACAGGGTTCCTTCGGGATCATCCTTTATATCTTTAACGATATACTGTAAAAGGTCATGCGTTCCCCTGTTTTTAATGGATGCGGAAGTAGTCCGGATAAAACGTACTTTCAAATGCCGGTCCACCACATTCATAACGGCGTTAAGAACGATCCTGTCTTCCAGGGAAACCGATTGTACGATCCTTACTTTCGGCCCGTCGTCTACGGTCATTTCCCGATATCCTCCGAGCTTGAACCGCCCGCTCCTGATCCGCTGCCTGATCCTCTCTACCGCCTTCGGGACATCCGCCAGTATTCTACGCCCGGCAAAGCTGCGCTTTCGTCTTCTTTTGCGCAATACCGTTTTTATGGCGTCCTCTATATTGGAGTCCTCGACAATCTCTTCTATAATATTATCTTCTCTCCACATGATAATTAAATTAGCCTTCAATTCCCCGGGCCGGGCTTCTTCGAAAAAAGTTCCTACCAAACCCCATTGCCCTGCGCTTTATTTTTCCCCTTTCCAGTCGTAAACGGCTGCTGTTGGCGAGGCTCATTCCTCTTGGCTCCACGCCGGGGACACGTCCCCACTGTTGTACGCCAATTTTCAAGGCTTATGCGCTTTTTCTTTATTCTAATTGTTTGCAAGCCGAACACCGATGTTCGCATTCGTGTTCGATGAATCGTTATTCGCGTTCGCATACGAAACACCGCCTAACGCGTTCGCGTTGTTGTTCGACCGATACACCACACGAGTGTATATGAGGAAATCCGCCTTTGTACTTTTCGGAAGTACCGGCGCCCGTCTTACTTTCCGGACGCCCGCGCTACCCGCACAACGTTTTACGTTGCTGTTTTTTCTCTTAATCTGCCTGATTTATAGCTTTAAAGGCCGCGACGCTGCCCGCCCAGCGTATTATGCCCCTGAAGGCAAGCCGAACACCGATGTACGCATACGTGTACGATGAATCGAAATACGCGTTCGCATACGAAACACCGCCTAACGCGCTCGCGACGCTGTTCGACCGACACACCACACGAGAAAGACCGGTACCCACATAGAACCTATCGAACCAATGTGAGGAAGTGGAACCGCCTTCTTTAGCTGCAATCAAATCCATATACCGGCCCCAAACCATGTGGGTAGGATAAATATCCGCGTTATAAACAGTAATTCCCTGTACAATGCGTTCCGTTCCGTCCGGCATGGTAATAAACCACCTTCCGTCCGCCGCCGTCTTGTTTACTGTGACATACTGCAACCATTCCGCCTTGTTTCCCTGGAAATTCTCATATCCCAGCACATTGACGGACTGATAATTTACACCGTCCCGGTAAGCACCTTCCGCCTGTGGATTGGAACCGCCCTTTTCCTTATAATAAGAAACCGTATCACGCATCCCCAGCGCATTTGTAAGGCCTGTCACTTTCTGGTAATTGTTTGTTCCATATCCGCAAACTCCCTGCGAATCGGTATTACCGTATTTAAAGAAATGCAGATTACCCACATCCTTGTGCATCTCCCAGTCGAACAGCTGGAAACCTTTGCCCCTGTTCTGGGCGTATTTGACTGCCTGGCTCTGTGAAATAGTTCCTACACTTGAAACACCACTGACAGAACGCAGCACATCATCAATCAGATAGGCTTCATAAACACCGCCCAGGCATTCCGTATGCTCTACCCAGTCCGGCTCGATCGCTTCCACACTTTCCGATGTCGTGAGTAAAACGAAATCGAAGGCCGCCGAATTAAGGAAAGTAAAGGCCAGTTTCGTAGCCCCTACAGGAACGGCACAAAACAGATACATACCATTGATAAAACCGTTCGCATTTGAAACGCTGATCCGACTTACTATTTTCCCGGCATCATCTATAAATACAGCACCGTAAAGAGTAGAAGCAAAACCGGGAAAACGAACCTGCTTGTAATCCCGGACGTCCACCAGGGCGAACGATCCGGATTCGTATTCATTCTTCGCCTCTTCAATGGTTGTGTAATCCGTATTCTTACGAATCCCGATCCCTTCCGTCACATCCAGTTCCTCGCGGGTAAATCTTATACTGGTGTACCCTGCCGCTGCCGGCGCATCCTCATTACTTGAAATAAAACCGTAAAGACACTGATTCAGCACGTCCGTTACTCCTTTGTACCAGTAATGAGGCTCATATACGTAAACTTCACCTTCCGATCCGGTTAATACTGCATCCGTGGCGTTCTCCACGCTGTCACTATCCGCGTATTTATTTCGGTTCTCATCATGAAGCGGGTAACAGGTCATTTCACCCTCCGCCGTCTTTTTAGCCAGAATACAACGTCTTTTCGACAACACTTCCAATATATGGGAAGACGGGGTAAATTCAGTATTATAGTCATATCCGGTAGAGTTATCCAGATTCGTAATCTTTTCCCCGTCTCCTACCGTCTGATCTATTTTTATACCGACAAACTGCGGCTGAATGATATTCAGTTCCGGGAAATGTGCACAGGTGGCGGCGTACTCTTCATCCGACATGGACTGGGTGAGCCGGTACGTACCTACCAGGCGGCACGTCTGCACGTTTCCCCCGTCTTCATCAACGCCGCCCATTGTCATAAGCCTGCGAAGCAAATTACCGTTCCCGTCCATATCTATACCGGTAATTCGTAGATAGCTGGTCGCACTGCATTGCTGTAATAACGTGTTCCAGTCGATCAGGCTACAGTTATCAATCACAAGGCGCGTGATATTTGCCGTACCTTCCAGCTGCAACCCTGCATTGGTTAGTTTGTTCAGGTACCGGAGTTCGAGCGTCTGCAAAGTTCCGGGAAGAACGCAAACGGTCAGAGGCGCACCGCCGGCGAATGTCACACCAGTAAGGGATGTATTGCCGGACAGAAAGGTTTCAAGTTTGGTATTACTTGAAAGGTCCATACCGGTAAAGGAAGAAGATTTAAGCCCGGATATGTCGAGTTTTCGAAGATTACGGCAATTACCCACCAGAAGGGCGTTAAATGTCGTCTGTCCAGCCTCACAACTAACATTCAGATCACGCAAGGCCGTGCAGTTGTTCAGGTTCAACGTGCCGACAATGGCGTGGCTTACATCCGTCAGATCAAGCCCGCGAATACGGCTTGCACCGTAGAAATATTGCGGATCGTTTACAATCAAATCCGTGTCCATTGTCAGTTCCACCACACTACCGGCCATTTCTGCAAGTACCGCGCTTTGGTGCGGTGTTCCGGACGTGTACCCGTACCCGTAATAATACCGTTCGGAGGCCGTAATCCGAATTTTCCGGTTATCACTGCCGAACTTATACCCGAAATAAGCCGCGAAGCTGTCACGGCGATAAGTACCGGCCACGTACTGACTGTCCAGAAGGGCGAAACGGTTCTGAATGGTATAAGTACGGTGTGCGTAACGGCTGCCCTGCAAGGCATACAGATAATTATAATAACTGGTTCCGCTGCTGGTTGTCACCCCTTCGGTAAGCGGAAGGATATATTTATATTCCGAATCCTTGTTATAAATCCGCTCGCACCAGTTACCCATTTGCTCCTCGTTAAATACTTGCAGAACATATTCAAGGCTCATATTGCTACGCAAGGTTTCCGCTACTTCACGCAATTTGTCCGGACAACCGCGTACCAGTTCCCATAAAACGGAATCATGGCCGGCAAACGAATAAGAACCTATACTGTTGTCAAAACTTTCGTGGGTAATGGTATATTCGTATTTCAGTACCGAATCATTACGCACACCGAACAAAGTGTCCATATCGTAAGGAAGGAAATACCAGATCAGAGAGTCCCAAGTTGCCAGCATCATATTTTTTGCCCGGTTATCCACGGCCATAAAGTAATCGGTAATCAGATACCATGCAAACGGGCTGTCATTACCGAAATACTGGTTATATTCCGCCAGGAACTTAGCAGAATTACCTTTACATGAATCTATCCAGTTCCAAAGCCTTGTAACTGCCGCCTTATCGTCTTCGTGTGCATCCGCCCAAGTAGTGTCCGCCTTGAAACGAAATTCCAGCGCATCATCAAAAGAAGACATGTCGGTAGTTCCGAACAAGCAAAGGGCCTCGGAGTTATTCAAGAACTCCAGGCAGATACATTTGTTACGCTGCCCGTTCAGGGAGGCTTCGTCGTTGAATCCTTCAATTCCTTCAAAACCGTAAATAATCGCACTTTCCGATTTCTCATTATTGAAATTGTATTTTCCCAGATAAGTATTCGCACCGGTGCCGTCGTTGTCATAAAACAGGTCCATAGGGAAACCGTCTACACCTATACGTACATCATATTCCCCCTTATATGCAGCCTGCGGCGGTGTCAGCCACCCGCACTTCTTCCAGATGTCATTCACAATACGCACCGCACCGGTATTATGTGTACCGGAAGAATCGGAAAAGTCCGCTTTCAGACAGAATATACTGATCGGTCGTGCTCCCGGTTTGAAACTGTATTCAAGAGACGGCACATCCACGCCGTTAACTTCCAACGTGGTACCGTATTTTTCCAGACGCAGGAAATAAAGACGGTAATTCTTACGCGGGTAAGTGGTGGATGATGTACCCTGTATTCTTAGACCGACATTTCTTGCTACAAAATCGTACTCCTTACCGTACGGGCTATAAAAATAGATATCGACCGGGACCTCGAATTTCTTGTTATTGGTGGCATTGACAAGGTTCACATCGCCGACGATCCGCATAACCGCTTTTCCCTGGGCGCGTAGCTTGTCTATGTCGATATCCGTACCGCTATCCCCCGTAACATCGTTCTTTTCAAATAACAGGACCATTTCGTCCGATGTAGTCCGGTCTACCATATAATTGTTTAATTCTTCATCATCCGTAAGCGCACGGTTATAAATACGGAAATTCCTGATTTCCACATCCGCCGTATCACTGAACAAACGGATGTTCACCGGCTGTGCCTGCAGCAGTCCTTCGGTAGCCCCATACTGCACCGCCCCGCAACGGATTCCGTTTACATAAAGTTCCAGCAACCGTTTGCCGGCCTTGGCCCCGACAATAAAGGCTATTTTCAGGTTCATATCACTTGCAAACTTCGTACTTACCTCCGTACCGCCGGAAACACGCATAAGGGCCTGCTCCGTTGTCATTTGGAAACCGATATCGCCGGCCATACAGTCCAGTATCACCCCCTGCCGGTCCGTTACCGACGAACAAAGAATTTCCATTTCATAAGTAGCCCCGGTAGTGGTCGCATCCGTGGAGAAAGGCCGGTACCCGATTTCAATCTTCGCGCCTCCTGTAAGTTTCAGGGCGTCGCCCGTCCAGCCGTTGCTGTTCCAGTCGAAACCTGCAAACGTTGTGTGTATGTCGCCATAATCCCAGGCTCCCGGATCGGATTCACTGTTACTCCGCCCGGCCGCCGAAAGTTTCAATACAAGCCCGGCGGTCGTTTCCTGCAAGTCGATGCCACTCTCGCTCACGTCGATATAAAACGGGTATTCCGTGGCTCCCGTCTTAAATTTCATACTGATTTCGCCCTGCTGCGTGAAACGGTTGGTATATGTCTGCGTAGTACGGGCCACACTGACAGACTGCGTTTGCACCCCGTCCCGGTAAACGTCCACTTTGGCCGGCGTCGCGGCGGGATCATAAGCCACAAAATCAAATTTCACCTGTTCGTACTGCCCCGCTTCCAGGCGCGGAACAAGATGATCCTCCAGAAAAATACGGCCGTCCGGAAAACTCATCATTGTGCCGATAAACGGTGCCGATCCTCCGGATTTCAGGATGTCGATGTAGATACTTTCGGATTTTAACACGAGATCGGCGGAAGCCTCCATTTCGGCAACCATTTGAACGGTATTCCGGCCGGTTACAAGCGAAGAAGGGGACAAACTGAAACTGCCGTTTGTCGTTCCCGATCTTGTAATGGTGTGCGCGTTCTGTTGCTGGCCGTTCAGATACAGCGTGACGACCTTTGTTCCGGAACCGCTCACGGCATAAGGAATATTAATCGTATCGGCCAGCGTATAACCGCCGGCGGCTATAGCCCCGGCCAGATTGTAAGAGCTGGTAAGGGAAAGGCTGACAACCTTCACGGATGTAAACGCCTGCCGGGTTTGTTTCTTGCCGGTAGTCGGATCAGTAGTGGTTGCCACTACGTAAATATCCGTGTTTCCCACAAGCAAGTAACTTGAAAGGTCCAGTTCGTAACTACCTTTAGAAACATCGCTGACTGTTTGGGAATACATGGTAGTCGTTCCGCGCCTGATCGTAACGGTGATATCTGCCTTTTGCCCGGTGGATTCCCCTTTTTCGTCCCCCGTGGTGTACTGGTGATCGTACGTATAAGTAAGACGGGCGTTTCCGCCTTCCTTGATGATCGCATTATCTACAGCCGCATTTAATACAATTTTAGTAGCCACCGTTTCGCCGGAACCTCCACCAGAACCGGCCGGGATATCCACAGCGGTAATTTCCGCGCCGCTTTTGTTCTGGAAAGACAGGCGGACGGACGTTTCATCCTCGCTTACCTCCGCATTCACATTAAACAACGTGGAAGCGTCCACCTCGTTAAAACGGGCGGTTACAACCTTGTTTTCTACCGGATTGGTGGAATCTAAGGACAAAGTTTCGTCCACTTCCAGGATATCCACGTTTACATTCACATTACCGGTAGCGTCCGGCGTCTGCTTCTCGCCGTTTACCGTTACACTCTTTACCGTTCCTTTGCCGCCGAACTCTTCCCAGCTCGCCTCCTGATCCCAGACAGCCGGGTCGGTTCCGGTAAATTGCCACGTCTCCCATTTGCCGAGTGATGTTTCAAAGGTGATAACACGCCCCCGGCCGCGCCACTTCTCCGGTACCGCGGCAATGGCGGAAGCAAGAGTATAGAAACCTTCCGTTAGTGGCATGTTACCGGTTACGTTATAGGTATTTCCGCCGGCCGAACCGCCGCTGCCGAAATCCTCCCACTTTTCGGCATTCTCAAAATCTGTGTCCGGATTGCCTCTAAATTGCTTCGTCACCCAGCCGTCGGCAGTAAGGAAAGAAAGGATTACACCGTTTTTCCGGACATTGTTAATCTTTCCCGCCGTTTTCAATGCTGCAAATACCCCCGACAGATCACTATAAACGGTACCAGCGTTCAAAAGGTTGTTCACGTTGGTAAAAGTTGAAACCTGGAGTCCGGCCGTCTGCTGCAACTCCTGTTTTATTTTGTCACGGTCTACCTGCAATGTGCTTATGTCATCGGAACAACTGGTTATATCCTGGGACAAACTTTTCAGTTTTCCCCAAAGGGAACCGTCTTCACTCTCCGAACTGTCTTCGCTGCCGATACGGGCGTTGATATCGGCCAGCAATGCGGCAAGCGAATCACTGTCTTTAAGCCCGTTTAAGAAATTAAGAATCTCGTTAAAGTTGTCGATTGCCTGCGAAGCGTTGTTACCGACAAGTCGGTCGATACGTAAAGAAACGGCGTCTATAGCCTTCTGTAATGCTGCATCGGCGGCAATGCGGGCGGCTTCCTCCGCCTCGACTTCCTTACCCTGGGAAACCAGTTTCAGGTGTTCGTTCAAGAAGTCAAGAACCGCCGCCACCATTTGGTTAGTAACGCTTTCTGCGTCCTCTGCGGTTTCAATGACTATAATAAGATCATCGATATACTCCTGTGTTGCCATATAGATACATTAATTAAATTGTTTACTAAATTCTTTGGAATGAACCTTCGGTTTCCGGTAGCCGCTTTCCGTAATTTCTCCCGTCCAGTTGGACTCTTTGTCGGCAAACGTGAGTTTTAACGTCATGTTCTGCGGTGCGTCCGGACGGACACGGTAAGAAAACTCTTCCGCCGAAGGAATTACTTTTATCTCTTCCCGACCGTAACCGGACAGGTAGACATCATCAGAGGAAAGCAGATCAAGAAGAAAACGTATTTCCTGCGGGCGTTTGAATCCCGTCTTAATCGTTACGGCTTCCTGTATCTCCGTCCGTATGCGATCCGAATAATAATCATCGGTAATTTCATCGTAACGCCGGAAAACAGCGTCTTCGTCTTCATCCATGCCGGGAGTTACGCTCGCTTCGCCTTCCAGGGAAAACACTTCGTAAACCCCGTAACTGTTCAGGAACCGGAGCCGGTAACGCTCGCGGACCGTCGGGCTTTGCTCGATCCCGATTCGGAGAGCAAACGTATCACCGCTATACACGTCAAAAAGGTTGGCCAGTACCCCGTAATCGGTAAAGAATTTAAGTCGTACGGCCTCCAGATTCAAGGCGTAAAAATTACCCACCGTACCTGGTATAGAAAAGCTTTGCCCGGTAAGAAGTTCCATTATTTTCAGTTCGTGTCCCGGATAGATGAAACAAAGCGGGTAAAGTTCCGTCTCGCGCATCATTATACGCCAGTCGTTGCTCCGCGTAGTAAAAAAGAAATTGCAGGATTCATTCAAGAACTTCAAAGAAAATATATCAGTCCCCATATTTCGAAGACGTTTAAACTCCTTCTTGGAAATTCCCCCTTTCCAGGCGGTAAAAGATAGGTTATCCTCTTCCTCTCCCTCATTTACCACATGTATAGTTACTTCTGCCGACAAACCGGAAACGGCAAGTATATGATCCGTGTTATCCGGTAAAATCCGTGCGCCTGTTATTCCGGTTTCGACAATCTCGGCTATATTAACACGAAATTCCCCGATTCCGTTTCCTTTGAAGATTTCTTCATTATTCATCCTGATACTGTATGTAGCCATAGAACAGGATGATACAGACAAAAAAATAGGATTACGTGTAAAAGCGTTTCCCGTCGGATATATATTCACCTTTAAAGCTTCGTCGCTGGCGCTCATTGTATTGCTATTTTAGTTACGATAAAACTGCCTGTTAACTCATTCTGCATCTCCAGAGAGGATATAAAGCGATCCCTGGCAGCCGAAGGATTTACCATAAACTTATAAAAGTCCGTAAGTCGGCCCGAATGGTTTTCCCTCCAGAGGTTATAAAGCTCCGTTACTTGTGACGTGGACGGAGCAAGTATGATATTATTCTGCTTTTCCATGGTGCAAAAGTTGGGGTTATGAAAGGAAGAATAAAGGACGGGATTAACCGGAATACACTATCGATATAAATTCCCCTATATAAGTAAGGGTAAATGTATCATTGTAAGTTCCAGTAGTAGCTTCCGGATCATTTTGTATATAATTTATATTCACTCTTAACTGAAACTGATAGTATCTTGTTAGGGTGTCATTTTCAGAAGTTGGTGGATTATCTATTATATAATCATCTGTATCGGGATTAATAAAACCGTCTGTTATGGTCCAGAAACGATCATTAACAATGGTAAAGCCTAAACCTGTCAAGTAGTTTAATACCTCTTGCTTTTTATTTTCTTGTACTTCCGCCTGGGTATTACGAACCAATTTCCAGACATATAAAATACTTCCAAAATCTTTAATATAATGTTCTTCATCAAGATTATAGGGGGCTATTAACCGAAGCGTTCTTAATGTCAGCTCGACAGGTACAATCTTATTTGCCGGAAGTGAATAAGAAAGCCCGTCAAAAAGCAAGTACTGCCCCCGAAGTGCTACAGGTGTCAATATATCCATACTCATAAGCTGGTGGACCGGTAACATGACATTCGTTTCTACCTGGTTGAAAGAGTGTCTTATTATAGCATCATATTTTTTCCAGAAGTTTATAAACAGACCGTTTTTATATTGAAACAAAAGTGATATCGTATGTTTACTTCCGTCTTTTAATACGACTTCCTCACCCTCGGAAGTATAGGGCAGTACGGAACCGAAAGGATATTTACTATTCTGTGAGGATGTAAAAGCAAATACAAACGATAAAGGCGTTTCTACTTTTTCCGAATCTTCATCATCATTATTAGAGGATGTTTTAAGATATGTATAACGGTGAACGTAATCGGCCAGATATTGAGGGGAAAGAATATCATTCGGGGCAAAATCCATTGGAACGCATTCGTCGTCGCTGGTTAATTCGTTATCTTCGATATTGTCGGTTTTCCGATCCCAGGAAAAGAAACTCGATGAAGAATAAGTAAGGCGTTTGTTGTCTTCATCCCATTTGAACCACCGCCCCGTCGTTTCCTCATAATTTAGATGTATCACCCTTTTGGTAATGTCAACTTTCGCCAGTCTGACCACTTCCTGATCCTTTAAATAGTCTTCAAACCGTTCAACAGAGGGGGCCGCACCGGTAAAGGAAGTCTTGGCCGATAACTTCATTTGTCGGGCTGTTTCATAAGTTATTAAAGGTTCATCCGTCAAACTACAGGATAAATCAATGTCCGGAACATCATCCACAATATCCCGGATTAATCTTAACGTGGCTGTTTTCGTATCGGAAGAAACATTATAAACCAGTCCGAAACGCACATGTAGGGCGTTTAAAAAGTCCTCTACCGTGCAATCCGGCATCAAATCGGCATAAGAAAGTTTCCCTTTAACACAACAGTCGGCAGCATTATTCAATATTACCAGGTTAGAAAGTTCCTTGTTCGTCTTAAAAGGATTTTCGGTTATGGTATATCCAAATTCGGAAAAAACAAGTTCCAGCACACGCCATACATATAAAAAAGCCGTTACGCCGTAACCTTCCGGAAGTGTTACTGCAGTCGGAGTACCATTTACTAAAAAAGTTTCTGTTCTTGCTTGATAACGTAAACGATATACTTTACTTCCTTCTAATACAGGTGTGATATAGTTCAAGTATTTAGGGTAAAGCTGATTATCTTTCGAATCGTTACCGGTCATAATCTGAAATACGGCATAATCAGTCTGATAACCTCCTAAAACTTGCTGCAAATGTGCGCAAAGAGAATTAACGCTGCTATACTCCTTCACCGGTAACGTAATAGCATTTAATTTTTTTGCTTTCCATGCGCTGTAGGCTTCCGAATTGTCAAAGCCGATGTTAAGGGTAATACCTTCTTTTTTACCGGCGGAAACAATATTTATCTTCCCGGTACGTTTATATGCTCCGTCCAATACCGTACATGCCTGATCTTCATTCATCGGCTTTATACCCATGTCCAGACGGTGAGCAAAACCGGTTATTTTAGCATTATTGCCGGTACATGGAACCGTAACCGGTACGGTTTGCGATCCCCGGTCGTTCATGACAGGGGATTTTTCATCAATCTGTACGGTAAAGTCACCCCCTAAATCCAGATAACCTTTGTTCGTCTTAATCTTTAGCATAATGATTACTTATTTTCCGCGTGTAAAGGTGTCGCGGGCGTTATCTATAGTTTCTTTGGCCTTCTCCAAATCCTGGTAAACGATATAGGCCTTTATCAATTTGATAGCCTCACAGGAGGCGCGAAGTTCCTTTGCCGCTTCCAGGAACTCCCGGTAGGAAGAGGCCCCTGCAGAAGAGGTAACGTAACCGCCTTCCGCATATTCACCCGGATTCTGTGGCAACGGGTTTGCATTGGTACGCTGCCGCCTGATCGCTTCGATAGTGCTAACAGCGTCGATTACTTTAGGATTATTCATTTCCGGCTGTGGTACCACATATTCTCCCTTATGAACAACGCCGGCCACTTCATAACGCCCACCGGGACCGGTGTAACCACCTTCCGAATATCCACCACCGGAAGAACCGGAAACAACACGTTCGGCCGTGGCGGTCTTGCTGCCGGTAGTGTTTTTCAGGGACATGTTTTTAATTCTGTCCCGTTCTGCTTTGGCCGATGCAAGCTGGGCCACACCAGTAGCCGCAAGCATTGCTGCAGCAACGGTTCCGGCGATCGGTCCTAAGTCCGCGTACGCCTTCATAATCGAAACGGCTGTATCTGCTATGATCTGGGAACACTTGATAGCAAAGTTTACATCCGCATACTTCTTTTGAATTTCCAGTTTCTTATTTTCCTTCTCTTCTTCCAGGGCGGCAGTATCTTCCCCGTTGTTCTCGGCTTCTTGTATGAGAACATCGTATTTTGCTTCCACCTGGTCGATTTCGGCCTGCTGAATAGCTTCCACCATGGAAGAGGAAAGGCCGGAATAATAGTCAAAGTATTTTTTAGCGTTATTCATCTGCATTTGCAGTTTTTTACGCTGGTATGTCTTTTCGTCTATTAATTCCTGATCGTGCAGATTCTTTAACAGGGCCAGTTCATTCTGGTATTCCTGCGCCCATGATACGCCGATCTGGGATTGAATCTGGTATAAACTATTCTGGTATTCAAATTCAAGCTGGTTAATTTCCTGCAGTTTCTGTTTCTCCAAACCAACGGTAGAAATTCCCGCCTGTCTCGCTATCTCAATTATAGCATTATAAGTCGTTTCTACATCCTGAACCTGCTTCCGGTGTACTTCCTGCATACCGGTTATTCCTACCGGAACGGAAGTTATTTCACGTACTTTTTGAGCAATGACCGCCCGGTCACGTAATAGTTGCATCTCGGTTTCACGTACGGCGTCGGCCGCTTCCGTAACGGTATCTATACGCTTTTGTCTGCTGGTGATCTCCAGGGCGTTTACATCATCCAGATAGGTACGGTTTATCTCCAGAAGTTCCGCCGTATGTGCCTGTTCAACTTCCAGCATATAGGCGTCGGCTGCTTCCTGCGTTATACTCTGGTTTAATACCGCTTTTTCCATAGTGTCCTTCTGGACATTGTAATAGGCGGTTTCAATCTTTATCCGTTCGTCCCGTTTCTCCTGTACCTGTTTTATACGGGCGTCTTCCTGCTTACCAGTTTCCGTAAAAATAGCAGCCTGGGCTTCCGTTTCGAGCTTATGGATTTCATCGAGTAACTTCTTCTTTTTGGCCGGGGTCTTTGCTTCCAGCTTCTGGAGTGCGTTGATACGTTCCCGGTAATAGCGAAGATTTTCCGCTGTCCCTTCGAGAATGTACTGGGCTTCCGTCTTATTTTCCTTCTCCCGGTTCTGTTTGATAAGAAGCATACGTTTTTCGTGCTCGATCTCCAGAGGTTTTAATGTAGCGTCCGTTTCCGTATTTTTATACTCCCCGGCTTCCGCTTTCTTTTTGACTTTACCTAATTCATTCAAACGTTTTATTTCGGTGTCGATACGTTCTATTTCCTTGTTCTTCTTGGCGATATTCGCTTCGCTGTCTTCTGTCCATTGTTCCTGAACCTTTTTCTTTTCCGCCTCCAGTTTCTTTATGAGGGATGTTTCAGTATTTATATTTTCTTTATTGGTCCCGGTTAATGAAGTGGCCGTCGCCTCTGTTTTTAATATATCATTATTGATCTGGGCGATAGCTGATTCTATACCGGCCAAATCCTTCTGTGTTGTCTGTAGGGCTTTTAACTGGTTAGCCTCTTTTTCCGTACCAAATAAACGGCTTATTTTAGCGGTAAGGCTGTTCCGGTTATATCCTGACAGTGTATTTTGCTGGCGAGTGTCCCAGTAAGCATCGTTTTGCTCTGATTCCTGGCTTTCAAGGTTCCTTTTTTTCTTGTACAATTCTTCCAGTTCCTCCTGGTAAGCCTTCAACTTGATTTGTTTTTCCAAGGAAACCAAATATTGATCTATAGCCTCTTTGTTATTGTTAATGAGCCTGCCTTCTTCATTCAATTCCGCATTATAATCCGGTATCAGTTCTTTTAATTCCGCAAGCCTTTGTTTACGGGTGTAGTTGGAAAGATTTTCGTCATTGATAGCAGCTACAAGAGTTTTTATTTTTGCTTCCTGGCTGGAATATTCTTCATTCACTTTCTTTACGACTTCCTGGTGGGCCTTCATCGCGGCCGAAGCCTGTTCCGTCTTCTTTGCAAGCTGATAGATAGCAACCCCGGCTGCCACGAGTAATGCGAGCAGGGCCGTATATGGATTCTTCAAAAGTTCGATCCTCATTAACCGAAGGGCGGCGGTACATCTGGTAGTATTCTTGTGTAATAGTGCCTGGGCTGCCGCATAAGTCAGAGTAGCCGCCCGGCTGATATAAAGCTGTACTGCGTGCGCTTTCTCTGTAACGACCGAAGCAAGGGTCGCCGCTTTAAAACGGGCGTGCCACATGGTAGCGATTTTCAGTCCTCCATAGTAAGAAACCAAATAAGCAGTAACGGTATAAGTGACACCCCCCCATTTATTAAACATGTCAATCATACCTCCCACACCTTCCACCATAAGCGTAACAAGGTCTATTAAATCCCGGAGAATACCCTTTGATTCATAGAAACGTAAAACTACCCCTTCGATAGTTGAACTTAGCCGGTTTAATGCACCTTGAACGTTATCACCCATTTCTTCGGACATAGCATTAAAGGAATCTTCTGCACCTGTTACCGCGTCGCAAAGTGCCAGCACGGTATCGGTACCATTAAGGAAAGTGTTAAACGCTGCAACGGAACGTTTATCGGTCAGTTCAAGGGCCTTGTTCAAGTCTATTCCTTCACTGTTCAGTTTTTTAAGTCCCTTTATCAGATCATCCAGGTTGTTAACCGGACCGCCGAGAGCAAGCGCGAGTTTGCCGCTACCGTCAGCCAGATTAAGCAAAATATTACGTGTTGCCGTTGCTGCTGATGAAGCATCGAAACCGCTGTTTGCCAAAGCTCCCAAAAGGGCGGTCGTTTCCTCAATCGTGAATCCGAAAGAGTTAGCAACCGGGCCTACGGTAGACATTGCACTATTCAGATATTCAAAATTCAGGGCCGAAGACGTTGTACCTATTGCCATGGTAGAAAGTGCCCGTTCCGTATCTTCCGCATCAAGATTGAAAATACGCAATGTTGCACCGGCAAGCGTAGCAGCCGAGGCAAGATCCGTGTCCACCGCCTTAGCGAATTTCAGCACGGAAGGCGTCATCGCTTTAATATCCTCCTTGAAAAATCCCAGCTTGGCAAGCTCTATCTGAAGTGCCGTTACTTGTGCGGCCGTATAAGAAGTAGTGGCACCCAGCCGGCGCGCTTCATCCGTTAAATCTTTGATACTCTTTTTCGTGGTTCCCAGGATAGCCGCCAAAGTACTATTTTTCTTCTCAAACTCTATAATAGTACTGATCGCATCCCTTAGCCCCCCGACAATCTGCCCGGTTATCATTGCGCCAATAGTGACAAACACACCAGCCAGAACCGTTTTTATCTTATTCAGGGAAAGAAGGGAACCGCCGAAACCTTCCGCCTTTTTCGTGGCCTGCCCGTACGCTTTTTCAACTTCTTTCAGTTCCTTCTCCAGGGCGGCATACTTTTCCGGTTGCAAGGATTTCACCGTATCGCGAAGCTCTTTCCGCAAGGCGTTTGCCTTCCTTGCCAGCTGGTTGGCACTCATGGTGGTTTTATCCAGCCGTTTCTCACATTCGGCAATCTTCTTGTTATTCTCGGATATAGCCTTATTATTGGCATTTAATCTATCCGTAAGATTCTTCCACTGTTTACCGCCAGCCTTACCGGTAGCAATAAGTTCGGTCATTTTCTTTTTAAGGTCCTTATTGCTGTCCCGGAGTTCTTTGTTCTTTTCCGAAAGATTATGTATTTCTTTCTGTGCATCGGTGGCGTTCAGAGTTAACACCCATTCGATATAGTCAGGTTTTAATTTTGCCATAAGAGTAAATTTTATAAGGCAAAATTATCCTGGTGTAAAGTGGCAGAAAAGGACATTAAAAAAGCCCGTAGAATCATTCTACAGGCTTATTATACAAGAAGAGAACTATTTTTATTTCTTGAAGGTAAGGTCCGAAGGATCAAAATATCCTTTATCCTTAATTGTTACCCGATCAAGCCTCCGGCAAACGTACCAGGTTAAAGGAACCGATATAAGAGGCGTCACGGTAAAGGAAAGAAAGGCAAAAGCAAGCCACCCGGATAAAGTAGTCGGTTTATGCTTACATCCAACGAAAAAGGCTATTACCAGGAAAAAACCGATCAGAAATAAAATATCTTCGTATATCATACAATTACTATAAGATACAAATAATAAATAATCGGAAATAAGCCCGCCCGAATTGGGCCGGGCTTAATTGATATATCATTTCTCACGAAATAATACATCGGGTGTATTAAGTTCTTTTTTATGAAATATAATAGAAACCTTATAACAGGTTGTATTATCAAAATTGAGCGGAAACTAATTCATTTCCTATTTTATTTATTGCTATCCTTATTTTATCATACTGTTTTTCACCGACATTCGCCACTCCAGACGCATACTGACGCATAAGAGACGGATTTATACCAGCAACCTCTGCTATTTTTGAAATATTGAGAAACGAAAAATAATTAAAGAATGATTGTAGATCATATTTATAAGAAAATTCCAATACTGGAACCTCCTTACCTTCTTCCGCTAACATCTCTTTTATTTCCTCGTATGATTTCAGAAAATCAGCCTTAGCCGCTTCCGCTGTATCTCCGTAGCCGGCCAATCCAAAATCCGGTAACTCTTCTTCCATAAAACAGGAATAATAACCGTCTTTCGCACGTTCAAACAAAACATTCACTTTCATACTATTTATTTTTTAAATGTGGCAGGCAATATTACCTGCCACTATCGTACCTAAAAGTCTTAAATTATGAAGTAAAGAAGTGCGGGGATTAAATCCCCAGCACTTTTCTTGCGTTACGTTCTATGTGAAGAGAAACCTCTTTAGACCCGTGACGGGGTATCGAAAACTTTTTGCCAGTCTTGGGACTGAACCAAACATCGTGTTCTCCGCCATGTCTCACAACGTAACAACCTGCCGCCTTTAATTCGGCGTAAAGTTGATTATACTTCATAAAATAAAAGAACTTTTAAATACAATGCAAATATAGCAAATATGCTACAATTATACAAGCAATATAAATATACTTATTGCGATTTTGCTATATTTTAACATTGTTTTGGAAGGTAGCAATACGATTATTTTAGCGAACTGGCAAACATTTCTTTTACTCTTTCCCTTACATAGTCCTGATATTCATATTTAACCTTTCCAAGTGTATCATGATACAGAATCCCGTATATCTGCCGGTTATAAATCTGGTAATTACCGTGTCTCTTCATATCCAGGAAGCGAGTATATAATGGAAGGTTAGAACGGGCGATTACCCCTTCGCCGTCCGGAATAACCGAATAACTCGGCTTCTGTAGTGCGGCCATTAATGCGCCGGACCGCCCTTGTATGATCTCCCCGGTTCCCTGTACTTTCTTACGTTCACGGCCTTTCTGGTATATCCGCTTGGTAGCGATATCCAATTGGGCTTGAAATATGTCCTGTATTCCACACCCGATCCGGTCGGTAAAAAAATCCGTTTTAAAATTCTCGGCCATTCAGTTATTCATTTTTTGAGAATCCGGAAATAATGTGTCTTTCCCCGGATTCATCCTTAACAGTTTCATTTTTCTTGTTTGAGTCATATTTATATTTCCAATAGGTACACAACGCATCATTTACACCTATTGTAATAATACCTACTATGACAGTTAACCAGAACCACGCAAAAGCATCCATTAGAATCTTGTTTTAAATGAGAAAGCCAGGCTCCACCCTGCAAACGTCCGGTAAAAGCCGGATTCCGGAAGAGTGGAAAGGCTGGTTAAATCCAGTTCCTTAGTGACAGGGCAACCGGTGGCGGAATCCTCTATCAGCATTTGTTTGATACGCTCCATAACCGGCTGCACCTCTTCGATAGTCTCATAAGCTCCTTTACGTTGGGGATCGTATTTGCTCATAAGGAAAATAACGCATAAATTATTTTCCCTCACATTGTCAGCCGAAAGGCTGGCACCCGTTCCCGACGGGATCAGAATAAAGAGCACCGGACATTCTTCTTTTGATAGTCCTTGTATCGTCTTACTCATTTCCTCGTCAATGGTAACGGGCAGCACCTTCTTTATTTCAGGAATACGTTTTTGCACGCCTTCCCAGTATTCGCGGTAAACCTTTATATCTATCATATCGTCAATCCCTGATAACGTTTCGCCTCCCATTCACGGCGGGTGACAAGCCCCGGAAGAATCTTACCACCCCCGTATATCCATTTTTTAAACTCCGTCGGTATGGATGAATCGTACGCATCCGCTCTGATCTTCTTATAAAGCGTTGATTTCTTGAATTTTCCGATACCTACATTAAAGCAAAAGCTTACTACTGCGTCAAACTGGTACTGCCCCAGATTAAGGGGAAGCGCGTTCACCTGGTTTTCTACTGCCCTGATATCCGATTCAAAGAAGGCGTCGGCCTGGGCCTCGGTTATAACATCACCCGGTTTTACGCCGGTCGTGTGACCGTAACCGATCGTACATACTCCCGCGGCACATACATACGCTTTCAGGCGTAACCCCTCAAATTTCTTAATCTTGTTTTTTGTTCTTGTTGTCGTTCTCATTTCTTGTTACGTTTTTGGTGTAAATACTCAAACTTACATTTATACAGATAAAGCAATACATCCCAAAAGGGCGTATCGTCCACCTCCTTCTTATTACCGAACACACCGGAAGCCGCCACTTCAAAGACTATTCCGGTCCAGCCGGTTTTATCGTCCGCCTTCCGGTCCTCGGATGCCAGCTTCTGAAACAATATCCGAAAGTCGATAGCTTCACCACCAATATAAACCGGTCCGGAAAGAACCATTTCCCAAACGGCAGAAAAGAGATTTACCGCATGAATGGCAAGCAAGGAAGGAACGGCCGGCGTCTTCTCCGGGTCCTTGTACCGGTAAAGCTTTAACGTGATATCCTGGAAGATTTCATTTATAGCCGGATCGTCCTTTTCCGCCACTGCCTGTTTGCTTTGCTGCAACAAATCCAGGCAATCACAAAAGTTACCGAAAGTAAGACCGTTCAACATGTCACCGACACCATGCCAGCCCCCGAAATCCTGCATCAGGTTACGTCCGGTTTTCAGAATAGGCGTAACGATCCGCTCGCCCTCCTTACCGGTCGTATAAGAGAAAAAGCCGTCCAGCTTTTCCAGTTGGCCGTCCAGCTCCCGGATGATCTCACGCCGGTACATGGTGTAATCCGTTTTCATGCCCAGAAGAAAAGAAAGCCATTTTACGCGGAACTGTCCGGGGCTGATCGTACCGCGGTTCATTAGTACCGCCAATATAAGAAACTGCCGGTACTGCTCACTGCTGACTTCATCCAGGCAGGAAGGAACCTCCACCGTCTTACTATTATATGTAAACTTCTCCATGTCCGGACATTAAAAAGTTATTCCCTTAGATTGTACGGTAACACCCGGTACATAATAATCCACCGTTTCCGATTCTGCATCCAGTTCACGGATGATATCCTGCAATACATTCAGGTAAGCCGCCGCGTCCTGCTCCAGACTGTTAGCAACCGATTGCCGGGCCTCTTTTTCCGCCCGCAATTTATCCCGTACGGTTGTGCTCTGTTGTACCTGTACGATTCCACTGGGCAGAACTTCCACCGGTAAACGTTCAACGGCCTTTTTTATGGTAAGAAGTGCAAGCGGGCGGCGTACATATTCCAGCAATTTCTCCGTTAAAACGGTATCGCCTTCAATCAGTTTATTATAACGGTTCCGGGTGATAACAGGTATTATCTGCCCGTCCTGGACTTCCCGGATCATAGGAATAAGCACCAGGAAAAGCCGGTGACTTCCGATATTATAATATTCATCGAACGTTTCCTTATTCTGAATAAGAAGCCGGTTTATAGCCTTTTTCTTAATGCCGTTCATCCAGAAATCAAACTTTTCGCGATCCAGTAGCTCCACCAACGCGTCTACGGCTTCATAAGCCAGGTTCCGGATATTCTCTTCATCCTTGAACTCCTGTAAGGCGGTCATGCCCGTTTCATTCTCTCCAAGATGTTTGCCACGTCCGGCCGTTCCGTGTTGTGCGTCCAAAGTGGGAATAACCTTTAACCAGGTAAACATCGCCACCGCCTGCTGCATCAACCGCAAAGTTTCCGCCATGCCGTCCAATTCCGTGCCGTCCGCATGATCTTCACGGTAATACTTATCTACCGCGTCTATAGGTTCCGCCCCGATGATAGCCTGTAAATCCCGAATCCCCAGCGGTAAGATAGGTTCCCACTTGGTAAAATCAAGATCATCATCGATCAGGCCCAGGACACGGACTATTTCACCGGCCCCGTCACCGCTTTTATTAAATAACTTCGTCATTTGCTTGATCTCTTTTTAGAGTATATGGTTTCCAATTATCAAAATCTTTCGTGAAATTGTTTATTTCATCGTAGAACTCTTTATAAAAGCGGGCCAGCCCGGTATCTATCGTTATACAGGTCTGCTCCGTTCGCGGATTGGTGTTTATATTGGCCGAGCTTTCTATTACAAAATCAAAAGCGTTACCAAAACCGGCCATTACTTTAGAATGATTACGGAAGATACAGACACGTGATCCGAAACGTTCCGCTACATTCTTTAGGTATAAATAAACATCCGCGTAGGAACCTTGAAAGATTTCACCTACATAAAAATCCGCGTGCCCTATATCTTTTCTCTCCAGCCATTTCTCCACCTCCTTAACATCGGTAATTGCCATACACCAGGTAGAAATTAGAACATATTCCACCGGTTGTTGCTTCACGATCACACGAAGATAAGTAAGGCTATCAACGTCCCCATGACTGATACAGTGATAAGCCGCCCCTTTCTCAAAATGCCAGGGCAAGCACTCTTCCAGGTGCAGCTCCGATTTTATCCGCCGGTCAAAATGAACGTTTTTCGTCCGGCGGGCCTTTATATGCTTGTCCGGGATGTTATCGGCCTGGTCCTCTTCCGGTTGCCGGTCGCTTACCGGTTCTTCCGGCACATCTTCCGTTTTCGGTGTAAAAAACAGACTACGCATTTTCTTTCATACGGTTAGAGGGTGAAACGTTCTGTTCCGCTTCCACTATGGTACGATAAAGCCCCACTTTCGTAGTAGTACCCGGAAAATTGGCATTAATATACTGCTGTAACGGCTTACAAAGAATCATGTCCGGAATCGCCGTTTCGGAAGCGTTGTACACTTTCAGGCTGTATAATTTCTCCGATCCGGAAGAAAGTTTGTTTTCTATAATCAGATTTGAAAGTACCGGATCAAGACCGAAGCCGGAAGTGGCGGCTGCGTCCGCCTTGTTGGATATCTTAATTTGGGCGTCCACATAATTCTTGATCTTCTTATCCAGCGGCTCAACCGTCCAGCCCTCAAAATTATTCGCTTCCGGATTCCAGAATTTGGTCGTGTGCATGTATTTCCCGGCGTTCTGCCTTCCTGTAATGTTGGAGGCGAATTTCTCCATAGCTTCGTCTTTAAAATCTTCCAGCATTTGGGCCGTGTATTTCTCACCCGTACGGTCGCAAACCTGTTTAATACGCGCTTCCGCACGGTCCCAGTAAGACTGCGGCGATTCGATATGCAGGGAAATAGCCGAGGCATTCTCGTTATAGGCGATAAGGATAGCGGCCAGACCGCCGGCAAGTTCCAGCCAGTCAAGCGCACCCAGAAAACGCGGTGTACTCATGAAATCCTTGCAAAAGGAATAGATATTATAGTACTTCACGGAAACCGGATATTTGAACGGGTGGGCCGGATCAAAGACCGGGTAACGGTAAGTATAAGCCGGATCAGGATAAGGAAAGTCGCCCACAAGTACTTCCTGCGGTTCATCCTCACCGTCGGGCGGATATACCAGGCGGGCTTTCTGGTAGGGAATGTGTTCCAGCCGTACCAAACGCCCGGGATTGCCCACACGCGGCGCACGGTTCCGGACAAACTTTATAAAAAAGCCCTGCATGTGTGTTAAGTCTACGAGTGAGCGGTGAAGAACCGTCGTGTAATCCCAGGACTCCAGGTCGGCGGTTATTTCCGGATCGAGTTTCCAACGCCGGTAAAAACGGTTATTCTCTTCGTCGATTGCATCCTCATACAGCCGCGGGCCTTCTCCCCACTGTAAACCGGCTATTTTACCCATAATGCCTTCACCGGCATAGAATTTATCCAGTAAGCGCATGACCTCGCCCGGCATGTCGTTATTGTCACCCATGGGAACGATAAAGGTACCGTTTACGCTGATCTTACGCGAAAAGAAGGCGCCTCGCCGGTTTAACTGGATACTGGAGGGCTCCCAACCTTTACCACGGCCACCGATAGAAAAGGAGATCAGCCCCTTATCACTGCCGGTATCTATAATTCCAAAGTTACCACTTCGTCTTATTTCCATACTCTTAAATCGTTACTCTTTTCCCGTTGAACTCCATTACCAGGCATTCCCAGCAATTCAGGGGACGGCCCGTTGTGGTATCCGTCAGGAATAGTTTATAGCTTGAATTTTCGATGCTTTCATCCGTTGCCTTTTTCCTCAAACGGGCGGTCGTGAGTATCACCATGTCGCCGCCGTCCCGTGTCTGCCGGTTCCATTTCCGGAACTTAATAGAAAAGGTTCCTCCGGAAATGGTAATCCGTTTCATCTGTTCTACCGCTACATAAAGGTTTATTTTTTCCATAGCCGGCGGATAAAATTTTTAATCCTGCCCCAGTTATCATGTACCAGGCAGAAGGATAGAAAGAAAAACATGAATTTTAGGAACGTCCATAAGCTACACCCGTTTGTAGTCTTTTCTTTTTCCTGGCTTTGCTGCTTAACGTCGGATTTACGGGTAACGGTTGTTTCCTGCTGCCTGGTAGTTTCCTTATGATCCTGGAAGGAGCTGCTTTGATTCTTTCCAGTTCTTTTTTCAGTTTTTCGGTTGCTGAAATCAATTTCTTTAATTCTTCCGAGGCTGTCGTAGTTGATACGGATATGCGTACTATCTTCCCGGTAAACGTCAAGTACGTGCTCCTCATTGCTTGAATCTCTCCCCGCAAGTTCAATAACTCCGTCAGTAGTTGTTCGTTTTTCTTCTCCAGTTGCTTCTGTAACCGTTTTTCGTGTAACAGAGCGAGGAGAACGACAACCGTAAAAACAAGCTGCAAAACAAATAAAAATAAGTAGGTGTGCGATTCCATGTCTCATGTTTATTAAGTCGTTAATTATTATTAGTGTCAAAAGTGATAGATTTACGATTCGGACAATTCTTCACGCCGCAAAGAAACGGCTTCATAGTGTCCATTACACGGGCGTTCTGCTTGATTGCCTTTTCCATTTCGTTACATTTCTGCAGGACTTCCTTGTACTTGTTATCCACTTCGTCAAACCGTTTTTTCTGTTCCTGGTACGCGTTTTTTAGCTCCTTACGGTCATTCTTCATATCCTCGATTAGTTCCTGGTAAACCTCCTGTACTGACTTCATGGCGTCAGCTTCCGCCTGTTTACGGGTATATCGGAGGGTGAATAACCAGGTCAGGCCACCCGTACAAAGAGCCGTAATAATCGCTGTAATTATCGTTTCCGTCATATTGATAGAGTTGAAAATTTTACATTATAATCCGGACGATACATACATGCGTCAAATAACCCGCCACGATCCCGGTCAGGTCTGCCAGAATATCCTTCCAGTCCCATTTGTTACAGGGTGACATTTCATCCCCGTATTCCTTACCCAGTGAAACACCCAGGGCAAAGGGAACACCATAATCACCCAACAGGGCACATATAGCATAATTAATTCCGAAATGCTTCCATTTGTCCGTTCCTATTTTCATAACTTGAATAATTGGTTACTGCAAAGGTGGGAAGAACAGACACCGACGAAAAGGACATAAAAAAGAGTGCCGGGAACCACCCCGGCACAAACAAACCCTAACCTGGGACTTAAACCCAACGGCTGCCTTTTCAGCCAGTATATTAAAATTAATATTAAGGATTAGACAACTTTTCGATGTCTTTTTTCATCATGCGTAAAGTTCTGATTCTTTCTACTATTTTTTCAGCGGAAAGCGGTTCCCCCCCCTTCATCGGTCAAATCGTCGATAGTTTCCTCTATTACCCGTATGTAACAAGCGGAAACCGCTTCCGTCTTAACTTGCCACTGTTTCAATATTTCGGCACTTTCATCTGTGATATGTGCGCCGTTTACTTCTATATCTTTCATAATAATTCTTTCTTTAGACGTTTTTAATCGGTGTAGTCTCTAAGGTAGTGAAATCAATTATTCCGGCCTGCCGGTATATTCCGAGGGCGACTTTTCTAAACCGTTCGTAATTACGTCTGTCAATGGGTGATAACTGCCACCTCTTCATGTCTTTCATCAAATCCGGTATATTATTAGCACTATTATACAAACAGTTGTTTTTACCGTATTCGTGATGAAGTGATACAGACTGAAAATCACCGGAAAAAACAACCAGCCGTAAACGTTCAAGTTCGAGGAAAGCAAATTCTTCGTTTACCTTCTCCACCTTATAGGCTCTTAATTCAATGGAAGGCGCACCGTATTCACGTCTAACGAAAAATAGGATATCAGGATTATTTGTATTCATTTGGCACCTCCTTTTAAATCTTCTAATTTAATATGTGAAATGCTTGTTATATTTTCCAGTACCCCGTCACATATACTTTTAACCCTTAATCCGCGGGAACCGTCTTTCTTGGGTAAATTCAGGTGATAATACGGACAATTCTTCCAGAATGTAATCCGGGAAATCCAGCCACGAACTTTAAAAGTAGCATTGCTTATTTTATAATCAACCTGTACCAGATCACCCGGTTTAAATTTACTTTCCTGTAGAAACATATTCTGTATTTCTTCCTGCTCTTTCTTTATTTCCTCAATCCTTTTATCATTGTTTTGTAATTGGGTAAGTAACACTTGCTGATATTCAGTATATATCATTCGGCACCTCCTTTCTTTTCTATCTGGGGACGCTCTGAAAACCTATATATTCTTTTAACCCGGTAAATGAAAAAATAGGCTACCGGCTTGTCATAGCCGTTATTATGTGTTTTAGTGTCCTGGTCTATGTGAATAAACCCGCTACCGGAAGATATCTTCAGCGGCATTGTTTTAGGGTATTTCTCGTTCAACTCCTTTACTTTTGCTTCCAGTTCAGTTTTAAAAGCATCAAAGGAAATTTTATCAGGGCAAAGCGTATTACCAAACTGGTTTGCAAACTCTGCCATTTCAGCACATTTTCGATTTTGTGGCTTATACTCATTAAGCTCTATAAAATAAGATGTCATTTTCGGCCTCCTTTCTTTACTTTTTTGGCACGACACACACAAATGACTGCACCAACGACGGCCGGTGGAAAAATAAAGGTTAGACAGAACCAGGCGATAGCAGATAAGTAATAGGCATCAGAAGCCGAATTTACGGAACAATCTTTTTCCAGTTCCTGAAAATAACGATGTTGGATCGTGTTTACGTCCGTGCTACCAGTACGGAACGAAGGCACGTAGCTTGTGCCGGGTTGAAATTCTTTTTCCATAACGGTGTTAATTTTGACTATTTTACATGGGAAAGGCGGTTACCATTTCCCCTAATTCGTCAAAATTAACACCGCAAACCGTCCGAAGATCGGGTTATAAGTTTAGGGAAAGGCAACCGCCTTGTATTAAACAAGCACTTCTCGGGCATAAAAAAAGCCCGTTGTTCATTCGAGCCAATAACCGAGACTCACCGGACCGCACCAGCGGTGTTAATTTTGACAGGGGCAAATGTCGGTATTAAAATCTGAACAAAAAAAAAAAAACGTTAATAAAAGTTTATTAAGAAGGAAAATTTATCGACTCTACGATTCGTTACTTCGTAACAAAAATGCCCGCCAAAATTGGCGAGCGTTAATTTATATTCTACTATTCGTATCGCTTTCTTATAGTTTCCTCGGCATCTAAAATACTATCATTATTGGGAGTATTGTTTTCCAGTGCCTTTAAAGCCTCTTTCTCCATGTCTTCAAAATCTTTCTGTGTTATAATACCTTCGCGTATTTCATCATCAGAAACTATATCTTTACTTAATAACCAATGATATACAGTTCGTCCACCCATTACAGCAGTATATGCTTGTTCAAACTTCCAGCCCCAATTAGCTAAATAATTCATAGCATCTACCATGGAATAAAATTCGATCTTTTTTCCTGTTTTATCTACCATAAATTTCTTATACTGATTCCAATAAGAACGTTTATAACCAAAATCTATTTCTATTTTCACTTTAGGGCTAAACACTTTTCCAGTACCTACAATTTGGCAGAATGTTTTGTGCTTCTCCTGTGCAATGGTTGCCGCTGTTAATGAGGTTAAGGCAAATAATACAATGATTAAAAATAATTTTTTCATATCAGTAACTTAAAATTAGTGTGTATTTTCGTTTGTACCACCCGTAAGTCCTGACGGCTATATATGCAGTATAATTTTGACGGTTGCAAAAATACTCAAAATATACATTTAACAAAATCCCTACCCAAATAATCCGATAGGGATTCACGGCTCTTTCATTTCTTCATTATTTTAAATATTAAGATTTTATATTTATTGTTTTTCCTTATATTTGCAAAAACTTCAAAGAAACCGATCATGAGCCAGATACAAGAAGATATCAAACAGTTGCAAAGGGAAGTAACACTTATATGTATTTGCCTTTTAAAGATTAAGCGGTTGATAGTAACCACGCTAATATTCTTTTTATTTGGTCTGCTGATAGGATTCCTGCAATAAATCCCACAATACTACATATTGCACTGGTAGCATTTAAATAATTTGAGAATATCGTTGATTTCTTCACTTTCGAATCCAGTTGTTTTTCCTTCTCTTTATCAATCCGTTGCTTTTTCAAGGCGTGGAGATACTCATGGTAATTACCATAAAATTGAATGATTCTATATCCTTTAGGAGTTAAAGAAATATCCCCGTTTCCTTCTTTTCTTATCAATGTCTCCGCCAATAGCTGATTAATAGCTATTACTGCATCAACCGGATAAAATTTTGCCAAATCCTGTATAAGTTCTCCTTGCGGAGATAAAGGGCCAGTGCCAGCAAACAAACAGGCTATTATAGCACTTTTAAAATTATCTATCGGTTTTTCTTTTTGTTCCATAACCAAACGTAATAAACATACCTACTCTATATACATTTATATATTATTTGCCGGCGAATTTACTAAGAATCCACTAAAAAAGATGAAGGCAACCGCCCCAAAATACACGGTAATTCACCCAAAAACGGGCAAAAAACGAGTAAAAACGCATAAAAAACGCGCTTTTTCGCGTAAAATTTTGGTCTAAATGCAGATAAACGACTGAAAAACAATCAAAAACCGGAGAAAATTTCAAAAACTTAAAAAATGACACCTTCCGAAGACCGAGCCGCTCAGAAGTCGGAAAGCAGTTGCCCTCCCCCTAAAAGGTGAAATATGACCTCTTGGAAGGGGTACCCGTAACCTGGTAACACAAAAAACGCCGGAAAACCGAATTTCCAGCGTTACAAGGCAATTACCTTTTGTGCCTGTTCTCTATCCATTGATCTACAAACGAATCGGCCTGCAGCGTCCGCTTGCCTCGTACTAAAGCTATCCAGCCGGGGCGCATCAGTAAGTATTTGAAAGCGTCGGAGAAGTTGGTGGATAACATCGGTAGTTTTTTCGGTGCCAGCTTTTCGGACTTCTTCACTTTGAACACTACTTTAGAGTTACCCCGGTATTTGATTTCTGCCTTTGCCTTTTCTACGGAACTAACCATTTCTTTACAATTCAACGCATCAACCAACAGGATAGGCAGGTTCTTGTTGGTACCGCCCATAAGTTCCTGCATAAAGTCGTATTCCGCATCCTGCCGGATAACTGCCTGTTTACGGCTTTTCAGGTTTACGATCCAGCCGGTACGGTTCCCGCTGCCGTCTTTTTCTATGGCGTCTTTTATCTTACCCGCGTAATCTTCCTTTTGCTTCTCAAAGTTATTACCTGCACGGTCATAATACAAATCAAGTTCTTTATACTCATGGTTCTGGAAGAAAGTAAGGAACTGGTCGGCGATCTCCCGGAACCAGCCCGGCGGTATCTCAAAAAAGTTCTTATGTACCCGGTAATAAGCACCGTCCGGCTGACCGATCACCAAAGAAAGCATATTACCAAAGTCCATACCGCCTTCAATCGCTTTATCATGGTGCAAGTACCGGAGTTCCCACGAGCTGTAAGCGGCTTCCCCGGACATGGTACCGTTATAATACTTATGTCCTTCACCGAACAACACATAGAAACGTAAATCCCTGCGAAGACCGGGACGCATACCAACCACCGACTTTTTAAATTCGTGAAGCTCCAGCGTACCATTATACAACCGCTTTAAATACTCTATCGTAAGTATCTCAACGTTAGCGAATGAAGAAGCGTTAAGAAAGAACGTCTGCCCTTTTCTCAACTTCAACAAAGCCCGATCGTAATATTCAATATCCCGCTTCAAACGTTTCAGTTTCAAGGGGGAAGGCCTGTTCTTTCTTTGTTCCCGTAAAAGGGAAATTATCAAGTCATTACGTACACTTGCCGCCTGCACTATTTTAATGATCCGTTCCGGGTCCATTTGCTTGACATACCGGAAAAACCAGTCGTACTCGTTTTCGTCGATATCCGGCATATCGGTAGTAATGGTTATTCCCAGGAACAAATGGGAATGTCCGTAAGTGATCGCATCACCGCGAAGAATAGGCATAGCGCGGTTTACTTTCATTTCCTTATCATACTTCGCTTCATCATAAAACAGATGTATTACAGACTTTCCGGCAAGCAATGAAGGGTTATCCAGTGATCCCATGAAAATAACACATCCGTTCCAGAAGCTATAAACATGCTTGTAATCATCTACGATAACCGAACATTTACGCCGCCAGGATTCAGGCGGGCGGGTATCTTTTACATAGTGTACCCCTTCGATCAGGCCCATAAGTTGCCAGCCCTTCTGTACGGCCGGCATTATATTATCTTCCAGGTTACTGTAGGTATTGGCAACAAAAGCGAACGCACCGCCGGGCATTTCTTCCACACACCGGGCGGAACGCCTGGCTTGTATAACGGTAGATTTAGCCATACCGCGGCCGTCAATAGATACAAGGATAGTAGTATCGATCCAGTCCGTCAGAACCTGGATTATATGACCGTATTTTATTTCTACATCATCGGCGTTACTCACCTTCGTTATCTTCCCCGAACTCTTTGATATCATACAACATACGTTTTTTCAGATCAAAAGCTTTAATACGCGCATCCTCTTTTATATTATCACGTACAATAACAGGAATTTCCGGTATCGCGTCGATAAACTCTTCCAATTCCTTACGGTCGATTTCAGGAACACCCAGATCCTTACGGCTGGTAGTATAAATAACCGTGCTTTTCTGTGAAAGCAGTTCCTCCGGTATTTCGGTCTGTTGGTCCTTATAACATCCGCGAAGTTCCGCCGCCAGTTTCAGAAGGTTCTTAGCCTCCTTTACATTACCCATAAGAAAGACGGTATTCGCCCAATTTTCGGCCTTTTCCGCATACAGGTTGGCGAAAGCCTGCGGGCGTACGTTATCCTGTGTATAAAAGAAATTGAGACTGTCGGCGTACACCTGGCGGGCCATCCAGTCCGAAAGGCCGTAAGGCTCCGACTTTAAAAGGCGGATGATACCGGCCTTTGTCACCAACTTGCCATTTATACGCATACGGGCACGAAGGCCCCGTACCATTTCCATAAGGCTGTAATATTCCCTTTCATCGGGCGCGAGTGCTTCCAGCGTACCGGTAGAAAGAATCCTTTGAATCTGGTTGATATCCACCTTGTCAAAGTCTATTCGTGAGGGCTTAATTAAATTCGTCGTCATCCATTTGTTCGATTAAACGTTCGAAAGTATGTCTTTTCCGTACGGCCTCCAGCTGTTTTATAGCTTCCACGTTTCCACCTTCCGCCGCTTCATGAAGTTTTATTTCAGGGGCGGCACGTGCTACGAGAATCCCTTCCCGGATCAGGAAGTTAACAGAAGTTCCCACCGTTTCCGCATCCCGGACAAAAAGCCCGGCATCTTCCGGAGAAAGCCCCAGGGAAACGGCTATGTCTTTCGGGGAATACCCTAAAGAAGACAAACGCCGTACATCCTCTTTTTGCTGCGCATCCAGGTAAATACTATCCACCACCGTTAAATCGTTCATACGCATCTTTTATTCGTTTCTGTGCCGTGAAATAATAAATTTCGTCCTGTTCCATTAAAACAAAGTTCCGGCCGCTTTCAATGGATGCCACGGCCGTAGTATCGGAACCGCCGAAAGTGTCCAGGATCAGATCGCCCGGCTTTGTACTGTCTTCAATCAGTTTACGGATCAACGCCACCGGTTTTTGCGTGGGATGAACCTTTTCACCTTCTACCAGTTTGGCACCGGACGCAAAAGAACGGATATTATCTATTATGTTTGTGGCACCAATAGAAACACCCTTTCCACAATGAAACAAAATAAGTTCATGTATAAAGGCGTAATGATTACCCGGCCCCGATTGTTTATTCCAAACGAGCATGTTTGACGCGCCTAAATACAAGTCAAACAACGAATAATAAAAAGCATATCCGCGCCAGTCCGTAAAAAAATACACGCAAGCACCGGGTTTCTTCACCCGGTTAAACTCCTGAAACAAATCCCGGTAAAAGGGTTTACAGATAGACAAATCTTTAAAACTGCCTTTCTGCCCGTTATGTGTCATTCCCAGGAAATAAGGCGGATCGGTTATTATACAATCTACAGAATTGTCCGGAACACGTTTCAACGCCTCCAGGCAATCCTCGTTATAAATTTGGTTTGTTATCATTGGAAAGTTGTTTAAGCCGGCTTTCTTCTTTTTCTATCCGGAGGGTTAATGTCTTGAGCTGGTGCCCCAGCTCCGAGCGGTCGCAAGGGTGAGAAAAACGGCCCCGGTCCTTCATGATCCGCTGCCGTTTTCCTGTCAAAGTGGCAATAAGTTCAACTACTTTTTTTTTCGCGCCTCGATTTCTTCCTCTATGGCCTTTTGTGTAGTCTCCCACTTTTGGATCAATGCAAGGGCACTCGCTTTCTTCTTCTCATCATCCCCGACCTGTTCTAACTTCGCCTTGTTCTTTGAAAGGTTGGCACGGGCGTTATTCAATGCCTTTTGTATGTCGATATCCGAAAGGTTCTCGACACCCTTACGGACGGACAAACTTTTTACCTTCTCACATTTACCCAGAATCTTTCCGTTTTCCCGGTAATATTCCAGCTCGTCCCACATTTCGCGGTTAGCAATGAAGTTTTCCACAACCGCCTGCGCTTCCTGTGCTGTAGAAAGTGAACTGACATCATCCGGCGTAGCCTCCAGACGGGCGAAAGCCTCCTTATACTTCCCGTATGCGGTGAACATGTCGGAAACAAGTATTTTCAGAATGTCGGGGCAATCCGGAGAGTTCAGGAAGGTAAATTTCTCGCGGAAACGTATCATTTTGGTTACGGTTTCCGGAGCTGCTTTGTATCGTTTCTCCGCCTCTTCCAGTTCCTCTTCCAGCTCTTCCACACGGTCGGCATTTTCATCCATGGAAAGAACCTTATCCCGGAAATCGGACGAAACGAGTTCTTCCACGCTGACACCGAAAGATTCAGCAAGTTCCAGCAGCAAATCATCGCTGTATTTTACCGGCATTTTTTGGGGTTCCTGTCGGGCGGGTTCCATTTTTACCGCGGCCGGCTGTTTAGAGTTGCGCCGGATCGTCTTAAATTCACGTTCGGAAAGCCCGGCCAGCTTCCGTAGTTCCTCTAAAAGAATGGCCTTCATCGTTTCCGTTTCTCCCTGCCGGCGAAATGACTTCTTTAGCATACGGTTGATACCGTATTTCTCGTACAGTTCCACGCCTTGAATAAAGTTACGCGGACCGGCCAGATAGGTAATAATTTCCTGTTTCATACTATATAAAATTTGATGATACAAAGAAAAAAAAGGCAATTACCCCCAAAAAGGACAAAGGGTGGCCGGGCATGTGCTGCCGGTCACCCTTTGAATGATATGAAAGCCGTTTACTTACGCCTCATAACGGCTTTGTTCAATCCATTTCATAGCCTCCGAACCGTCGTTAAACGCCCGTAATGTCAGTTGGGAACCTTCGGAAGCGGTAAACGTCTTACCGCCTTTCAGAAGGAAATTACCGCCTTTTTCCACTGTTGGCGCAACGCCCGAACATCCCATAAGGGTAATTACCGATCCATGACTTCCACCGGTAACACCGGCTATTTTGGCCGCACCTGCGGAAAGCTGGTACTGCCCGTCTGTCTGGTAATCTATATCTGTGGCACCGGCTTCCACTACGGCCACCGGTTCTTCCAGGGTGTCGGTACCCCGGTAAATGGCGATATCATCCCCCTTGCTGATCTGGGTGAAAGTAAGTTCGTTCGTATTCGATTCATTGGAACCGGTATAAGAAACGGATAACTTACACGGGTTACAGGGCGTTCCGATCAGATCGGCAGGTTTTCCGCTACAATAACGGAGAACAACGATACATTTTTTAGACAGCCAGTTTGTCTTAAACTCGCGGATTTCCTGTTCGTTACCGGGATGATTGAACTTAACGGAAGGCGTATAACCTTCGGCGTCGGTTTCCCCGTCACTGTTGGAACTGATTTCAGCGGTACCGGGTGTCAGGTAAATACCAATCGCATAACGCCCCGCCTTCATTACGATGTCATCCTCAATAACCACGCCGGCCTCATTTCTTGGCGGAAAAGAAAGAATATCGTCAACGTCGTAAATTACGAGCTGATCCTTGGGCTGAATACCGTTACCGGGATTGCCGACCGGCCTTCTTACGCTTGCTTTTACGTATGTCATAACTTAATGATTTATAAGGTTATAAAATGGAAGGGATAAAGTACCCCTTCCGATTAATTTAGCCTCTTGCCACTTCGTAGAATTTACCGTCAGCGGCTTTCGCCAATTTGATGAACTTGCCTTCGGAAAGCGTTATAGCTTCGGTTAAAACAAAGTTTCCACCGCTGGCAATGGTAGAAGCATTTTCAGAACCGTTTCCGTAAATCGTGTAAACGATTCCGGCTTCTGCATCGGTAAAGTTAGTGATTGCCGTTGCTTTTGTATTTACACCGGTAACGAATACTTCACCGTCAAGCAAGGAAGGTGTCGTTTCATCCGGCGCAAACTGCAACGCATCGGAAGAAGCGTTTTCGCGACCAATCTCGATAAATTTACCGTCGGCACGTTTCATCAGTTTGATAACGTCCCCCTTACCGGGCTGCCAAGCATCGGAAAGAAGTTCAAAGTTTCCGCTTTTCTCGATCTTAACACCCTTATCCACGCTTCCGCATTTCAGGGAAATAACCGCACCTACCGGAGCGTCTTCAATATCGGTAATAGCAAATTCGGCTGTATTGGCTACGGTAACAATGGATGTATGAAGTTTGGCCGACGGGTTCTTGTCCTTGTCAGCATCCACGAAGTAAGACGCCGGGCGGTCATACTCATTACAGAAGATCATCTGGCGCGTATAGTCCATATCCTCTTTCTTGGTGTACTTGAATCCCACGGCAATAGCCCAGATACTTTCACGCCAGTTACTCCAGACTTTCAGGCTCCAGTCTTCCTGCTCCAGGTTGAAAGCCGTCATTTCACCCGGCTTATCCTCGTAGGTTTTAATGTTGCCTTCAAACGTCCAGAAGATACGGTGGTGGTTGTCAGCATTGGGAACCGGGATAATCTTCACTGCCGGATATTCCTTTACATACATGATATTAGCCTTGTAATCCTGGTTCTGCCCGTAATGCAGTTCATTGTATTTATGATACAATACAATAAAGTGTGAAGGCATATAAAGTGCCAGGTTACCGCTGTCACGAAGAACCGCCGGGATCATGGAAGTACCCTTGTACACTTTTTCACCGATGTTTGCTTCGGTAATTTCCCCCAATTCGAACGGCTTGATCTGGTAAACGAGTTTTCCGTTATTGATATCGGTATGTCCGTTCACTTTCTTGTTCAGGAACTCATACAGTCCGTCAGCTGCAGCAAGTGCTTTGCCGGGTTCGTTCAGATTCGGGTCCTTACGGATTCCGTTAATACGGCGTTGTTCACGCTCGTTATGCAACTTCTTGGCGGTTTCGGCCAGGATATACTCGATAAAAGACCACTTGATAGGGTTTGAACCTTCCTTGTTCAAAGTGCCGATCCAAGTTTTCTCCAGGGCCTTTAAATTTTTGAAACGGTGTGCAAACATCACGTTGAACATGCGCAGGGTTTCATCGTCGAACTCGTAGGAACCTTTAGTCACCTTATCGAAGTCGGATTCCTCATTACCGGCCTGTGAAAACTCACCCAGCCAGATATTAACCAGCGTAGCCAAATCCTGATAACCGGATTCAAGCGGGAAAATACTTTCAATGGAAGGAAGTTCCATTAAAAACGACTGCAAACGCTGCTGCCAGGGAATACGGTAAAAGGCCCCGAGGTCCTCCTTCAAACGGCTGTAGTCAATGGAACTTGCTTTCGGAAGAGCGATCATTTCAAAACCGGCAGCCTCCATTAACGCAGCTTTAGCGCGAAGGTTATACGGGCGGTCCTCCAGTGAGAACATTTCACCCTGCAAGCCCCCCAGCTGCTTTTCGTCCTGGAGATTGAATTTCCCTTTACCGTCCGCCTGGGCGTTGTGTTGTTTCCCTTTGCCCGGATCATCTTCCGCAGCGGCCGAAAGTTGAGCGATAATACCGGAAAGCTTGGTTATTTCGGCATCCTTCTTGGCAATTAACGCGGTGTTGTTCCGGTTCTCGTCACGCTGTTGCGTCTGCAAGGCTTCAAGCTGTTCCTGCGCTTGTGTCAGACGTGCCGCAGTGTCACCCAACAAACCACGAAGGAAAGCGGTAGTTTTAGGCTCCTCGGTTTCCTCTCCCTGGTTCCCGTCTTCGGATTCGTCCTGGAAATCGTTTTCGAGGGACGCTTTAAAGTCCGTGAGGAATTTTTCGGTAAAACCGTAATTTTTCAGTTTTGCCACTTCCTCGACCGTGATAGAGTTTTTGTCCTCTACCTTGCTCCATTCCGACAGACCCAGCAGGGCCAGAATGTGAGCGGAAAAGCTCTTAAATTTCATATATACAAAATTTTGAAGTTAATACTATATGTTATACATCTCATTTACTTTTCTGACGGTGGCCTGTGCCAGTACCCACTTTACAGCGTCTTCCAGCGTGCCGAACTGGTCTATATAACCGTTTGCCACGGCTACGTCGCCGGTGAATATCTGTCCCCGGAAAAGGGGAAGTTCCGGATCGTAGGCAATACCCAGATTCCGACTGATCGCATCACAGAAAATACGGTGCATGACTGCCAGACGTTGTTTTATAGGCTCTTCGTTGTTCTCTTTTTCAATCGCGCGGGTTTCATAGTTTTTCAGATCGGCACTATCCGGATAGATTTCCCGGTAATCAATGCCCTGTTTCCTAAAATATTCCTTAAAAGATTGGTAAGTAAGCATGATACCGACGGAACCGACTTCACACATAGGGGAAGCGATAAAGGTTCTACCGGCGGCGGTTCCCAGCCAGAAATGCGCACTCCCCATGGTACCGGCCACATAAGTGGCTATAGGCTTGGAAGATTCGGCGATCATTTTAGCCGCCAGGTCCACATGTGCAACCATGCCGCCCGGACCGTTGATCCAGAGTACCGCGCCGCAAATCTTCGGATTATCGGAAATATCCCGGAGCTGCTTTTCCAGGCGGTAAGTCTCCCAGGAATACAAGGTACCTTCCAGGATAATGACGGCCACGCTGTCGGCCGGCAGGGTGTCGTCGTCCAGTTCCCACCGGTTGGCAAGGTAAGGCGTAGTAGCGTAAGCGGTTATTTTATTATTGTTAAGCCGTTTTTCGATCGCATCCAGGTTGCCGGCTGCAACACACGGCACAAGTAAAGAAAGCAACCGGTAATAATCATTATCAGCGATTGCCCAAGGTGCTGTAAAAATCTCCTGTATTTTGTCCACGTTCTCTTTTTTACGGCAAAGAAAACGCCTATATAATAGGTAGAGAAGGACTGAAAGGAACCTACAGGAACGCATCAACGCCCGGACCCGTACCGGACAGGGTACAATTATACAGCCCCCCGCCGATTTCAAAAGAAAAGGTAAGCGGGTAATCGGGAGAACCGGAAACACGGGTATTACCCGTTTCATCAATATAGAGAGCGACAAAGGGCGTCGCTTTCAGGTTTTCCAGATAAAGCGTCTTATTTTGCGACACGTCGGCAAGTTTGAAGGTATGTTTTTTAGTATAGACGTCTTCGTTTTTGCTGTCACCTGGTTTTAAGGTTCCCGGTACGATCGTAAGAATATCAGGTTTTCCGATTGAGCGGATAACGACTTTCGAACGCACGACGCCAAAATGAATAATGTCGTAAACGGGAACCAGTTGCAGGCTATGGGCGGCGGATACTAACTTTCTTGACATAATTACAGATATAAAGTATTGATAATCAAATATTCAGCATTTTTCGGACGTTTTTCAGCCAAAAACCGGACAAAAAAGGACAAACAGATACAGTTGGTAGGTAAAAAATAACTTGCTTTTTTACATTTTTTTTCGGTTATAAGCCCTTTTCTTCTTACGCCTGAAACTGTCCCGCCACCGCTGGTAGTTTTTCAGTAACCCGTCTTCCTGAATGGAAGATATATCATACTTTTTCAGGAAGGTAAAAACGGTTTCTTTAAACTCGATTCCGCGCAGATGCTTGTTTTCGTCCATGAGTTCGTGCAGCTCGGCCCACATCAGGGCACGCAAACGCTTTTCAAGAATGACGGTACCACGTACGGAAATGTAATTAAACTGTTCCGGAGACTTGCCGCCGGCAAAATTGGCCTCCCGGCGGTCAGGCAGCATAAACTCCAGGTTGCCGCGGTCAGCCGAACAATTAACCGGCCGTTTCTCCATAAGATCGTAAATAGTCACATAGATATCGGACGAAGAAGGAAAACGGACGGTACCGACCGTTTCGTCGTAATATTTGCCCCGGATGTACTCGGCCAGGTAGGATTCAATCTGTATTCGGGTGGTAATCATAACAATAACATTCCTTTTTAAAGGCAAAGATATCCCTTTATACGCTGTTGTTCTGATATTTACAGAAAAATGTAGGCTTTCGGCCGTCATTTTGATAAATATACTCTGGAAGAATAATTATAATGTGCCTTTCCTTGCCGCCACGCCTCCGACATTTTCTCCGCCAGGCTGTTCTAATATAATCCGGTACTAAATTTTTGTAATTTCGTAACCGGGCAACCGTTAAAGATAAGATATTGTATCTTAGCAACTTAGCAACGTTACTAATTCCCGTTACAAAAAAATGGCAGGAAAACTGTTTGTAACCGGGCTTACCGGTAGAAGATAAAAAGGCCGGTGTTACAAACCGGAAAAGTTTGTAACCGTTTTGTAACTGCAACTTCGTAACCTTTATTTCCTATTTATTTATTTGATTTTCAGACTTTTTTCTTTCAAGCAAACAAAGGTTACAAGGTTACTAAAATTTTGTATGAAATAGAGGTGGGGTATGGGGAGGGAAGACGAACGGGGCACCTTTGTTTCCATACGAAAAGAGGGACCGACACTTTCGTATCTGGTCCCTCTTTTCGTAGTTTACCGGCTTCGGTTCGTCTTATACACGGTGTTTGCATCTGCTTAAAATCCATTTCTTTACGTCCGGGTCCACATGGCGGTGCACGACGGCCGTATAGTCTTCGTTAAATTCATACTCCAGGGAGTTGTTGCCCTCCAGGATAAAAACACAGGCCGTTTTGATGATCCATTCGAGCTGCTCGCCCGAATAGCGTTCCAGCACCAGGACGGTACCGGGTTTCATACGCTCCAGATAGCGGTAGACCTGTTCGGCGAATTTCCGGAACCTCTCGCCACTGTTCCAGAGCGCGGTAAACTCGGACATGCTGTTTAATTTCAAATGCGCGTTATTCATTCCTCCGGTCGTTCATCAGGTACAAACATGAGTGTCGGATCGGTCGGTTCCGTTTCACCACCGGCAGCCGGTTCCGCCGTACTACACGAACGTAGATAAATCATATCGGCAGCCTTGCCGTCGTTATCCTTGCGGACGATGCGCCCCTGGGAGTTACAAAGGTCCTTCGGGTTGAGTTCGTCAATGTAAGGGCAAAGGGCCACAAAGCCTTTGAGGGCTTTTGTAAAACGCTGCATCGTAATTTTATTCACACCGGAAAAACTTTTGTAATCGGCGAAGGCCTTTTCACGGACGATAAAACTGTCCAGGTGCTCGCTGTCCGGAGAGAAATAAGAGTTCGCCCAGTCCTCGAAATTATTGCCCATATCGGCCTTGTATTTACGCCTGATAATGTTTTCCATGGGCGGAAGTAATTTAACGGATTCCTCACAAAGAGAAAGGTAAAAACGGCAGCACTGCAAGAAGAAATTTATATCGGCGTTCCACTCGTTTTCGGAATACGTCTTAGAAAACAAATCCTTACCGAAATCGTCCCGGATAGAACGCGTTTCCCGGTAGTCGTTATCTTCCGTACGCTGGTGGTAGTAGTCGGAGAATACCAGGTACAGCAAACGGGCTTCCGTAGACGGGTCAAAATCAATAGGAACGTAATTGGTTGTAAATCCCAGCTTGGCCGATTCCTCGAACGGTATAGTAAACGACTGGTTGTTCTTCGGGTTCACGGTCATATCCGACGTGATGATATCGTAAAACAGGCCCGTATTAAGATACCGGTCGCAATCATCCACCAGAATAAAGTCGGTATGCTGGTTCACCTGGTCGAACACGTGCGGGTTATCCATTAGTTTAGGATTACGGCCGGAAAGCTTGACGGTCTTCATAAAGTAGGAAAGGGCCTTGAACATGAATGATTTGCCCGAACGTCCGTTACATTCCCCGTCTTCACCGATCTTGTTATCCATGGCCTGCGGTGCCCAGGCACGGGAAGGGGATTTATACCGGTGCAACATATAACCGATAGTAAATATCTTATTGATAAGGTTCTTTTTCTGTTCGGCCACTTCTTCCGCCGTGAGGCCTTCCCCCTCGATATCGAATTTATGTTTTTCCCGGTAAGATTCCGCTTCTCCTACGCTCTTATCATCGAAATTATATTCCAGCTCCTTACGCCAGTAAACACGGCTCGAATTGATTACATAACCGAAAAAGTTAGACGGAACGGCATTTATCCGGATATCAAACACATCGTTGCCCTCTATGTCTTTTTTACGGGAAATAGTGAACATGTCTTCCATAAGACGAACTTTGTGTTTCAGTACATTTTCTTCCCAAACGTAGTGGGATAATGTGCTGCCGTTGGCCGGATGTTCCTTTATACCGGTACCGCTTACCTCCATGCTGCAACCGGGAAAGAAGAACATCTGTGTATTATGGGTATAATTGGTAAAGTCCAGTTCTATTTCCTGCAAATTGTCCAGGGCTGTATCTGACAGTTTGGGGCTGTTCAAAATAAGGTTTCTTATATCGCGGGATAAAAAACTATCCTGGGCCCAACCGCGGATAAACTTCCGGATATCCTTTGCCTTTATCAGTTTTACGATATTGCCGGTAATACGGATGTATTTCGTTGAACTGGAATTTTCATCATGAAGCGAATAGAAACCGTTAAGACGTAAAAAGTAGTGAAGGCAGTCCGCGTCTATATTGTGATCCCATTGCCGGGATTTCTCGTTAAACTTGGAATACCAGAATTTGGCGGGCATGGCAAGCGTCATAAGGTTACGGAAATCTTCGTTCTTGCTTCGTAATTCCATAAAGTCCCGGAAATCTTTACGCGGTTTGCCCCGCTGGTCCCGGTAAGTGTTAAGCCAGGCCGGTAGCCAGATCGTGTGGATATCAATAAAGCGTAGTGCAAGTTCCGTACCCTTCACCCTGCCCGTCGTGTCGATATCAGGTATGTTATACAGGACTTCAACGTATTTCATGATCTCTTTATAGTCTTGTTCGGAAAGTTTGTACGATTCCGAATTAAACCAGACCGGAGAAAAGCCCAACGATTTAACGCACAGGGCGTCGCGCTCTCCGGAACATATAAACGCCTCCTGCAGCTTCTGCTCCTTATAGGGCTTTTCTGCATTGGCCGGATTCTTTTTAAAGGCGGCTTCTTCCCTGGAATTAAATTCACGGTATAAGGCTTTCAGTTCGGAAAGGCCGTTTATATAGTCCTTCGGCTTGACACCTTCCGGGGTGTAGGAAAAACGCCACTGCTTGTCCGGATTCAAAGGCTCGTATATTTTATAGAACTTCACTTCGGGCGTGTCACCTTCGGCCGGTTTTACCAGACATTCGCGCATAAAGATAGGGTATGTCGCAGTCGCGTATTTATAAGTTACCTCGCGATTTTTTACATACCCTATATACTTGGCCGAATACCAGTGCAGGGCCTCGGCGTTTTCCTGGGTGACACGGGGGCCGAGTATGCGTAACTGCTCCGGGGTAAGATGATCGGCAAGCTCGAAAATTTTAGTACCGTCTTTCTGATCCTGGTTAGCCGGAACCTTACGGATATCCGGCTTGTTTACGTTACGATTAAGTTCATCGGTTACGTTGTACATGGACGCAAGTTTAAGAATAGCCTCATTAAACCGGAGGCCTTCCTCATACATGCAGATATCGACAGGGCTTTGAGCCGTTCCGGTATCGCCGAAATCCGTTACTTTATAAACCTGCTGGGAACCTTCCTTTCCGAATAGCTTGATACAGGCCGACGCGTCGTCTTCTGACGGCCGGCGTTTGAAATGGCGGTTGGTTCCGACACAATCCCGGGCTTGCGGATAATAATGTAGAATAATATCCAGCCCGTTGTTGGTTACTTTGTAGATGTCTTCTGCCTTTATCATCGTTATAAAGTTACGTAGTTACTTATTTTTCGTTATTTTCCTTCTGTTCTGTTTTCAAGTCTCCCCAAGGTTGATACAGGAAAACGAATAATAACAGCCAAAGAAAAGCGGTTTTACCCGTATAATAAATGACAAAGGCAATCAGCCCCATAAAGGCAACCACGATTATAGCGTGGGCGATGTATTTTAAATTTTTATCTTTCATTGTTCAAACATGTTATACTGAATTGAAAAACCGAATTTGCTTAATCTCCTTTCCTGGAGAAGAGAACGTTTGTCATGTGAAGGCATAATGGCCACCAGGTTCTTCGTATCGAACTGGTAACCTTTCTTCCGCATCTGATAACGTAGGTTTCTTAGGCGTCTGTCTTCTTTCATGGCATTTCGTTAAGATCGTCTTAGTTTATAGAAGGCATGGCACACTATCGCAAAGGATAGCGTTTAAATCCTCCTGTATGGTTTTCTGTTGTTCTCGGTTCAGGTGTACCAGGAAATAACCTTTTCCGTCGGAAAGATTCTTTATTTCCGCCAGATTATACTTTCTGTCTATCGCATCCACGAACGCAGGGGATTCCATGGGGCGGAAACTGCTGAATATTTTATAGGTTCCACTACTGCCTTCTATTCGTAGCGTGGTTAATTCATCAGGGGTGATAATAGTTACTTTCATTACATTTAATTTTTAATTATTCGAATTGTTCCCCACCTTCACGTATCAAAGTAAAGGGTAATCTGGTACCACAATTCACACAATAAGCTAATTTACCCTTGTTTAAGGAAACTCCGTCGGAATATTCCCCACCGGAATATGTACCGTCGGAAGTATGCACACTCGTATAACTCATTCTAAACAGATCACTATACTGATAACCGTAAAAGCCACCGCAATAAGGACAAGGAAGCGGTTGTGCTTCAGTTATTTTTATGGAGACTTTTTTGCTCATTTCTGATTTATTTTGAATTTATTCGTACCGAAAACTAAGTCATACGAATTTATTTTTATTCTCCTAACAAATAAACAATATTCTCATCAACGGATATTTCACCTATTGCATCGTTTGAGTGATCGGCACTTAATAGTCGAACTTCTTTTGATTTGTCTTCAATTTGCATCAACTTATTTATTAGTTCTTGTACTATCATTATAAAATTCCTCTCTTTTTAGTTATACATAATACGTTATCCTCCACCGTAACAGATTCTATCTTTTCGTGAATAGGATTACTCCCTTTCAGTAAATCACTTTTTATTCTTTCTGCAATACGATCATTACTGACTGTATTCTTATCCTCATAATCGTAGGATATGATTATGGTTATCTTCTTTTGTTTCATTTTTTATTTTAATTGTGCCGGAGGATAGCATCGAACTACCAATAACACCCGCTTTCGCCCTTCGGGGTTATCTCCACACTCCGGCGGTTATTCTGTGGAGCGGCAAAAGCCGCCCCAGTTTTTATTCGCTTTTCTTTTGGAGAATATTTTCACTATGGAAAATTTTCACGCCTGTTACTTCCTCGATCTTATCTTTTGCAAGTTCGGGAATACGACACAATCCACCCCGCCAATTATGAACGGTATGCAATGGAACTTTACATGCTTCTGCCAACTTTACCACCATTTTAGAAGAATCTTTCAGCGGTAAAGTCAAAAGATACATTCTTAGTTTCTCACCGTCTTGATTTCTTTTTAAAGTTTTTTTTGCCATAACATCACATTAAATCTATTATTTATTTCTATATTTATATCACAAATATAGATTTATTTAGCAGAATATGCTATATAATTCCTGTTAATTATTGTAAACACTGTATTATATTATGGCTAATTTATTACTTATAAGGGATTTATGCGAAGCAAATAAAATTAAAATTCGGGAATTAGCTTCCCGAATCGGTAAAGATGAAAGTACTATTCAGTCTATGATAAGAGCGGGGTCAACTAATACTAAAACTCTTGAAGCCATAGCAGAGGTATTTAATGTTTCTCCCGGTATTTTCTTTGATAATCCTTCGGAAAGTAATACAGGCAATGCTCTCGATAAAGAAGAAGAAATCGCTTATTTAAAGAAGATTCTTGAAGAGAAGGAACGGCTAATACAAGTTTTATTAAACAAAAAATAGTTATTCAAAAATACATCAATGCCACAATATACAAAAATATTTACCCATGATTCAAAAATAATAATATTCAACAATAAAAAACAGATAAATATTACATGTCTACGGACATATTTCGGACAAATCAACTTATAATAATAATGCTTAACCAGAAACATAGTTATTTGACATTCAATAAAGGGAGAAGCCAAAAATGTCATTAGAGTTCGAGCCTCTCCTCCCGTGCAAAAAAGATTATTCAATGCCAAACCATCGAATAATCTTTTTTATATCTTCTATTTTCTTAAGGAATTTGCAAAAGTTTATGAGTTTGTAAGCTCAACCGCCACTCAGGATGTTGCAAAATGTAAGCAATCACTTCTTC